>Ga0180009_10000843_pt1 | contig 39470 bp, 34 predicted proteins | sample OS_PC_MetaG_FD_123537 | JGI IMG/M metagenome (GOLD analysis project Ga0180009, IMG submission 123537) | Groundwater microbial communities from the Aspo Hard Rock Laboratory (HRL) deep subsurface site, Sweden - OS_PC_MetaG | ecosystem: Environmental > Aquatic > Deep subsurface > Groundwater... | reverse complement strand
TTGATAATGTCTTTAAAAGAATAAAAGGCTTTCTTTCCGCTCCTTTCAGGAGAAATGAGATTAATCCTTACCCAGTACTTTAATTGGTTGATAGTCGCCCGGGTCAATCTTTGAACCAGATTTGTCGGGTAAATCTTTTGCATCTGTTTTTTTGGATGAAAAAAGTGGATTTTTTGTAAATTTTTAAACTAATATATTCAAAAAAGAGACGCCCGTCAATATCGTTTCAGCATCGCTTCAGCTTCTGCCCGGATTTCGTTTCTAAGAGATTCCGGCTCCAGTACCAACGCTTTCGATCCCCAATTCATGATCCAGAATTTGATCTCCTCGGTACCGGCAACCTCGGCCGTGAACAATATGGAGCCGTCTTTCTGTTTCTCGATGGTCTGGGTATCGTGCCATATCTTTTCCGAAATATATTCGGCGATTTCCGCATCGAACCATATCCTAACCGTTGCCGGTTCGCCATGAAAAACACCGAAACTGGATCGCATGAATGACTCAAAGTCGAAGCTTTCGGGAATTTCAAAGACTTCCTCGGTTTCTTTAAGGCTCTTGATGCGATCCAGGGCGAAAATTCGAATATCGTCTCGGAATCTGCAATATCCGATGAGATAAAAGGTCCCATCGAAAAACCATATCTTATAAGGGGCGACTTCCCGCTCTAATGCTTCCTTCCGGCTCATGGTGTAATAGACCATCCGGATAAACCGCTGATGGACCACCGCCTCGTTGACCTGCTCAATGATCTCTTTATATTCACCATACGGTTTGTAGGGCGTTTGGCCCACTTCGAGACTGTTCTCGATCCGGGTCAGATATTGAATATAATCCTGGGACAATGTCGTTTTGATTTTTTGGAAAAGGGTCTCCAAAGAATCATAGAACACCGTATTCTTGAGGAATTTTATCATGTTCCGGCTGAAATAGAGGGCCATTAACTCCGTTAAACTAAACGGGATCGGAATCTGACGCTTTGCCGTGTCGATAAGCGACCAGTAGTTTCTATTATCGATACGTTCTCTGAAAAGCGGAAATCCCCCTACTTGAAGGGCTTCGAGATCCCGATACACGGTTCGGGGGCGGCATCCAAGCTCGTCGGCAAGTTCCGGCGCTGTCTTGCCGGCATGTGAAGACATTAGGGTTTGTATTATCTTCCACTGCCGTCCCAGTTGATCCCCACGTGCCATAAGCTCCTCACCGCCTAAACTATATCGCCCAATTTATCCTCAACTATATCTAAAAAACTGGAAGCGTAAAATAGTGTGAAGTGACTAAAATGATCCAGAGTGCCTAAAATTGAGGCATTCTATCGATTTTATATGAAGCCGGAGCAATATATTCATAGACTTTAGCGCACTTCAAACTTTAGCTCATTTATAATTTCAATAATTTATATGCCACGGTAAATTTTAAAAAAAAATAAAAAAATTTCATCCGGTGTGACCGTATCTGACACACCGGTATTTTATAGTGGGCACCGGAAATTGAACACGGTCATCATCGCCAATGACAATTTAAGAAAGGAGAGGGAAAAATGACAAATGAAGTAACTTACTTAACCTACCAGGATATTTATGAATACCATGGACATACCGCCATTGTGCTGACTCGAAAACAGGGGGGGAAAACGCTTTGGAGGGATGAGATTCTCTTCAATTCGGTGGAAGAGGCCGATGAATATTTTAACAGCAACTGTTGTGCGGGAGAAGCATGATGGAACATCTAAGAGTTATCGGGTTCGGATACTTTGGAAAACCGGAAACCGTGATGCGGGTGTTTGAAAAAACGGTTGAAAACTACACCGTTTCATATGAAATACCACGCCTTTCCAGTTTTGAGACCGGAGGTGCTTTATACCGGATCAACGGGTTTTCCCTCGGGTTTGATGAAAAAGCGTTGAGTTTATCCATATTTGCCGCTGATGCGGATCACAATCGGAGAACCTATAAACATTTGGTTCCCGTTCGAAAAAACCGTCTGAACTGATTTGACGGATTTCGACTCTTTGATTGCTCACAAACTGTGGTTTGATCAATACAGCAAAAACCATTCCGTTTTGCTGTAGCTGGATTTCTATATTTTATTAACGATTTTTGGTGTCAGGTGTCAGTGTTCAGGTTATCAGTTCTCCGGTTTTTCCTTTCTGAAACCTGACACCCGAAACCTGAAACTTCATCTTTTTTCAAATGTGACATCATAGAAATAAATGAGAAAGATATTATCTGTGTATACCTGCCCGCCATCTCATTCGCTCAGGTGAAGAAGGCGGGTCTGCGCAAACCTGCGTCCTATTTAATTTGAATTTTCTAATAGGTGGACTTTTTTCTTGATAAAGGGATGGGAAATATGATTTTGTTCGCAAGGCGGCGGTTGGTGATAATTCATGCTATTTGGGAGCGGTTAATAGAGCGATTCTTTACCTATAAATATGAAAGCAGCAACCAAACATGTGGTTTGTCGGCAGGAAAAAGCGGAGCAAAATCGCTGCTTGTCCTGCGGCACCACCGAGAATATGACAAGGCGCAAATATTGCTCCATCGACTGCCGTCAGCGACTCCGGCATCAGCTCGATATTCGAACCGGCTTGCTCCGGGCACTCAATACCCGTTATGCCACTTTCTATTTTACAGATTATTTGCTTGTCCTTGACGTCCTCCCCTACAGTTCCCCTCAAATCTTCAGCTATTTGTATCCTCGCTCTTCCCGGTCTAAACCGGTAGATGATTTCAGCAGAATGGCCAATCATCTGGGAAATGCATGGTGGGATGAAGTGAAAAGAACCCGCAAACGATACCTGGCCTCACAACACTTACTGGAAAGCGCCAATCGAAACCATAAAGGAATCGATTCGATCAGACCCATAGAAATAAAGAACCCGTCCCAGGTTGGAAGCTCCGTGATTCACTTGAAATTAAGCCGGTCTCAGCTTGAAAAACCAGGTTTGTCGCAGGTCGTCAAAAAGGCTTACCGACGCCAGGCCATGAAACACCACCCGGATCTGGGCGGAGATGCCGACTCATTTCGCAAGATTCACGAGGCGTATGTGCAGTTGATCAACTGGGCCGAAAACCCCACATTTATCAGACGGCGCGGTTTTCCGGACAAATGGTTTTATGAAGGAGACCGAAACCGATGGATTCAACCCACCCCCTGCAAACCGAATAAATAAGACAATCGATTATTTTCCGTCCAATACTTGCCTGATTGTTTTCGCTATCTCAACCATCACGATGGGCTTCATTACATACGCTCGTATACCGATCTCTTTTGTCTGTTCTTCATCGATTTTATCACTGTATCCCGTACATAGAATAATCGGGATATCCGGCCGTATTTTCAAGATCTCCTCAGCCAACTTTTTACCGTTCATATGAGGCATGGTCATATCGGTGATTAACAGATCAAATTGGGTCGGATCCAATTGAAATAACTCAATCGCTTCAACGGGACTTGTTTTCGACTCACACATATAGCCTAATCGTTCAAGCATTTGCTTACCTATTTTTACGATCGCCGACTCATCATCAATAAGGAGAATCCGCTCATTCCCCCGCGGAAGGGCTTCAGGCGCTTCAACGGTAATTTCTTTTTCTAAAGCTTCAACAGCCGGAAACAAAACATGAACGGCCGTGCCTTTCCCCGGCTCACTTTCGATCGATATTTCCCCCCCATGGTTTTTAACAATACCATGTACTACCGCCAGACCCATCCCCGTGCCTTTATTGACTTCTTTCGTCGTAAAATAAGGATCAAATAATCGATCCTTGATTTCAGGCTCGATACCAGATCCCGTATCGCTGACAGAGAGGATAACATGCGGACCGGGTTTCAGGCCCTGATATTGTTTCACCGCGGATTCATCAAGTTGTACATGTGTTAAACTGATTTCCATTATACCACCTTCTTCCTCCATCGCATGCGCTGCATTGGTGCACAGATTTATCATCACCTGATGGATTTGAGTCGGATCCCCCGAGATGGCATCTGCCTGAACAGATAAATTCTGGCGGATTTCAATGCTCGACGGAATCGATGATCTGAGAAACCTTACGGATTCTTTGATAAGGGGCGCGATTCTTATTGGTTTTCGTTCATGCTCTGTTTTTCGACTGAAGCTCAAAAGCTGTCTAACCACATCCTTTGCTCTGAGTCCGGCTTTTTTTATCTCTCGCATATTGGAATGCGCCGGATTCCATTCCGGTACATCATCCATCGCCAATTCCGTATTACCGAGAATTATACTGAGAATATTGTTAAAATCATGAGCGATGCCGCCGGCAAGCGTGCCGATGGCTTCCATCTTATACATCTGACGCAATTGTGCCTCATACTCGGCTTTTCCCTTTTCAGCTTCAATTCTATCGGAAATGTCTCTGATTGCAGAGATGCGAGTTGCCTGACCTTTCCAGTTAAAATGGCTTCTTGATATTTCGACAGGGAAAACAGTTCCATCCTTTTTACGATGATATCGTAAAGGAATTTTATCTCTCCCTTCATCTATTGATTTAAGGGTTTCTTCGGGTTCGGCGGAAATATCTGTATTCTTCATCTTTAGAAGCTCATCTCGTGTATACCCGTAAAGCTCTATTCCAGCATTATTCACTTCCAAAATCTGGTCATCGTCTCTGCGAACCAAAAGGATCACATCCGACTCCAATTCAAATAAAAGTCGGTATTTTTCCTCAGATTCTCGCAATTCGTCTTCCACGAGCTTTCGCTTTGTGATGTCAATCTCATGTCCCATGATTGCCGGTTTGCCTGCATACATAATGGGATTACTCACCATAATTTCGTGCCAGACAACTTGTCCATTCTTATGGAGCCTCTTTATTTCGTATTGTGTAGAAACTTGTTCGCCTTTTAACCTTTTGTGAGCTCTTTTCTTGATTAGATCTCTCTGATCCATATGGATCAAATCAAAGTGGTTCATTCCGAGCAGTTCGTCTGAATTATATCCATGCATTTTGGCGAATTTATCATTAACGTAAACATATTTGTCATCTTGGTGAATGAAAATGCCTGCGATGGAGTTTTCAGTAAGGGTTTTGTATTTCAATTCTGATTCCCGCAACGCCTCTTCTGCCCGCTTGCGATCGGTGATATCCGACAGTGAACCGACAATTGCCACGGTCTTTCCATCTTCTACGATCGGTGATTCCCGCACCTCGGCAATGATTTTTCGGCCTTTCTTGCCAATCAGTTCCAGTTCGTAAGGTTTTTGCCGCTTTCCGGTTTTAATAGCTTCCGCGGTTAATTCAAACCCTATTTCGTTGATGGGATTATCCGTAGCGAACCTCGTCCATTGGATCATGGCTTCTTCAGATTCACACTGAAGAAATTCGCGGCACTGAGGACTAAGGTATGTCAATTCGTGCTCCGCCGTGTGGGAATAAAAGAGATTGGAGCTGTGTTCAATGATGTTCCGAAGTTTCTCCTCGCTTTCTCGCAATCTTTCCTCGGACTGCACCCGTTCGGTAATATCGGTATAAATAACGACAATTCCAGTAATGGTACCGTCTATCATGATGGGGGATCCGGCTGCGATCACGCGCAAAGGCGTACCGTCTTTTCGATACCGCACCGTTTCAAACGCATCCACCCTTTGTCCAAACAGCACTTTACGGGTTATGCCGGTGGCCTCGATGTGATGTTCTCCGCGTGCCACCAGATCGTCCAGTCGAACACCGATCGTCTCTTCGGGGGCATAACCGAACATATTGACGGCTCCGGGATTCCAGTCGATGACCCGGTGTTCCGAATCCAGGGTCACGATGGCGTCGGGCGCGTGGTACAGCACCGATTCAAGAAACATCTGGCGCTTGAGGCTCTCTTCCCGGATACGATTGCGCTCAAATTCAACTCTTTCTAATTCTTGGACGCTTCTTTCCAATTCCTCATAGGTCGGTTTTGCAGCCATAATTGCATCCTCCAGACCATCAAAGACGTCTGCTTAACGGATGAACTCGATAACTTCATCCAGGGGTTTTCGTTTGCTGCCTCCCGGGGCTTTAGATGCACGGCCCAAAGCGACAAAAGCCGCCATGGACCAAGGGGGTCGAATACCCAGGCAATTTTCAATTTCGTGACGGGCGATATTGGGAGCAACCATCCAGCAGGCGCCGTAACCCATCATGTGCGACGCCAGAAGGATATTCTGAATCATGGCTGAAATGGTTTGGATATCCGGCCGCATACGCAAGCAGTCGATTTCCGCTTCCGAATAACCGTTTTCCTTGAGAAGATCGTCTATGGCGCTGCGATACGGTTGGGTCAAAAACACCAGCACCACCGGTGCGCCGGCAAAAAGAATGGAGCCATGCCGGTTACGATACCGCTCCGGGTTTTCTTTTCCCGCTCGCTTGGCCAGGGATTCCAATTTTTCCTGAATGAGTTCTTTAATCTCGTTTTTCTTTGAATGGTCCGTGAGCACCAGGCAGCGCCAATCCTGGCGGTTTCCGGCATTGGGAGCAAGTGTTCCGATGGCAACGATCTTGCGGATGTCTTCTTCGGGGATCTCTTCATCCGTAAAATAACGGACACTGCGCCGGCCTTCAAAAACTTCGGTAAACTCCATATGATCACCTCCAGAGATAGGATTAATAAATCATTTGTATTTATTCCTTTTTGCGGATCCCTGAAATACAGTATGAGCGGTGATGCGATCAACTCACGGGTTCGGGATGAAAACACTCCACCAGGTGATCCTTTTCAACGACCGGCTGGGGCGCTTCACGGGAACACCGCTGGTCCGCCTTGGGGCAGCGAGGATGGAATGTGCATCCTGGCGGCGGATCGATGGGATTGGGATAGGTGATCCCCAAGTGGGTTTCCGGCAGCCCCAGGTGCGGGTTCGGGGTCAGTACCGAGGTCAACAGCGCCTGGGTGTAAGGGTGACGGGGATTTCTAAAAAGCGCCTGGGTGTCGGCCTCTTCCACGATCCGGCCCAGATACATAACCGCCACTCGGGAGGCCATGTGCTGTACCACCGCCAGGTTGTGGCTGATCAGAATATAGGTCAGGCCGAATTCCTTTCTTAGATCGATCAGCAGGTTCAATATCTGGGATTGGACCGATACGTCCAGTGCAGAGGTCGGCTCATCACAGAGAACCAGATCCGGATGCATGATCAGGGCTCGGGCCACGGCAACCCGCTGCCGCTGCCCCCCTGAAAGTTGGTTCGGGTAATTGTACTTCAATCGAGGGGCCAATCCCACCACCCCCATGATTTCGTCGACCTGTTTGTGCCGGTCCGAAGCGCCGTCGACCTTCAGTGCCCGAAGGGGCAGCGTGATGATGGAGTATATGTTTTTTCTGGGATTCAGCGAAGAGTAGGGATCCTGAAAGATCGGCTGGATGTTGCGCGCGATGTGTTTACGGGATACGGATGAGACCGGTTTTCCGTTCATGTAAATCTCACCGCCGGTGATGTCTTCCAGTCTGAGGATCATCTTGGCCATTGTGCTTTTGCCACAGCCCGACTCACCAACCAGTCCCAGCACGGACCCCCGCTTGACGGAAATGGATACCCCGTTTACGGCGTGCAGCGACCGTTTCCCCTTGAAGGTCCCGGCCGAAACCCGATAGGTCTTTCTGACGTCGACGGTTCTGATGATCGGCTCATCCATATCAGGCACGATTCCATTCCACGGCACAGGCTTCAGGGCTCAGCAGACAGCGATAGGCCCGCCCCGGTGATATCTCGATTAAACGCGTTTCCGTTCTTGCACAATCGGGCGAGGCACTGGGGCAGCGGTTGCGGAAGGAGCATCCGGTCAGCTCGCCGATGGGCGTCGGCACCATTCCCGGAATGGAGCCGAGCTTCTCTCCCGGTTTGGTTTTACCCGGAACGGGGATGCAGTCCATCAAGCCTCGGGTGTAAGGATGGATGGGGTTATCGAAAACCTCCTCGGTGGTTCCGGTCTCCACCACCTCGCCGCAATACATGACGGCGAGCCTGTCGGCCGTCCGGGAAACGACGCCCAGGTCATGGGTGATGAGTATCAACCCCATCTCGAATTCCTGCTGAAGTGATGCCAGAAGACTCAGGATCTGTGCCTGAATGGTCACATCCAGGGCCGTGGTCGGTTCATCCGCGATAATCAGGCTGGGCCCGCACATCAACCCCATGGCAATCATCACCCGCTGCCGAAGGCCTCCGGAAAGCTGATGCGGATATTGCTTCAATCGGCTCTCCGCAGCCGTGATGCCGACCTTTTCCAAAAGAAATACGGCACGGTCCCTGGCCTCCGCCGTTGAGACCTTACGATGCTGCAGGATGGCTTCTTCGAGCTGGTTTCCGATGGTGTAACACGGATCCAACGATGTCATGGGCTCCTGAAAGATCATGGCCATCTTGTTGCCGCGGATATCGGCCATCTTGGAATCATCGATCTTCATGAGATCACGACCCTCGAAGGAGAGCACCTCGGCCCGTCGCACTCCCTTCCTGGGAAGCAGGTTCATGACGGCCAGGGCGGTCATGGATTTCCCGCAGCCGGATTCCCCGACCAGCGAGACCGTCTCCCCCTGATTCACATGGAAGGAAACGTTGCGCACGGCATGCAGCATGCCCGCCGGAAGCGGAAGGTCCACATACAGGCTTTTGACCTCCAGCACAGATTTCATGTCCGGCCCTCCGGTGCGGTGACATCGCGGATCCCGTCTCCCAGCAGATTCATGCCCAAGACCAGGATAAACAGCGCAGTTCCCGGGATCGTAATCAAGTAAGGGAAGAAGAGCATGAACTCTTTACCCTCCGAGATCATGAGTCCCCAGGAGGGCGTGGGCGGCTGGACCCCCATACCGAGGAAGGAGAGGGCAGCTTCGAGTAAAATAGCCCGTCCGATCTCGAGGGTGGCCACCACCACCAGGTTGTCGGCGAGATTGGGAAGAATTTCCGTCAACAGGATGCGAATCGTCGAACATCCGGCGGCCTGGGCGGCGGCCACGTAATCCTGAGACCGGATCTGCTGGGTGGATGCCCGGATTACCACCGCAGCCCTCGCCCAGATCAGAAAGCCTAGAGCGACAATCACCACCGTCATGGAGCCGCCGATCAAAACCACCACGGCCAGAGCTACCAGAACCGCCGGCAGAGCCAGCCGCACTGTGACAAGAAAGCTGACCACCATATCCACCGTTCCACCGAAATACCCGGCCAGAATCCCCATGGTGGTGCCGATGGTCACAGCGATCAGCATGATGGAAAACCCGATGATAAGCGATATACGGCATCCGTAGACCACCCGGCTCAGGTAATCCCGTCCCAGGTTGTCGGTCCCAAGCGGGTGATCCCAGGTTCCTTTTTCATGCCAGAAGGGCGGAATCAGCCGCTTGCTCAAATCCTGAGCGTACGGATCGTGCGGGGCCAGAACCGGTGCAAAGACGGCAACCAAAAAAGTCAAAAGTACCGCGATCCCTCCGATGATGAGACCTTTGTGCCGCCGCATCCTTCTTCGGATGACTTGGCCGGGACTGGGGAAAATGACCGTTTCTCCCAGTCCGGCATCGAGGATTTTTGAAATTGGTGCGGATGTTGCCATAGCTTATTTCACTCGAATGCGCGGATCCAGAAATGCGTTGATGATGTCGGACAGCAGGGTCAATGCCACAAATATCATGGACAGCAGCAGCACGATCGCCTGCACCACCGGAAGATCCCTCCGGCCGATGGACTCCCAGGCCAGATATCCGATGCCGTGGAGTGCAAATACCGATTCGATGACGATGGAACCGCCCAGCATGAACCCCAGCTGCACCGCCGCAAGGGCCACCACCGGGATGATGGCGTTTCGAAGTGCGTGCTTGAACAGCACCTTTCCCCACCGGAGCCCCTTGGCCCTGGCGGTCCGGATATGGTCCGATGAGAGCACCTCCAGCATTCCCGATCGGGTCAGCCGCATGAACGCCGGAATCCCGTAGTAGCCGAGAGCGATGGTGGGCATGATATAGTGGGCGAAGCTGTCCGTGCCGGATATGGGCAGCAACCGCAGCCAGACGCCGAGTACGATGATCATGATCAGCCCGAACCAGAAAGAGGGCATGGCCTGCCCCATGACCGATATGCTCAGCGCAATCCGGTCGATCCAGGTATTCGGCCGGATGGAAGCCAAAACCCCCATGGGAATGGAGACCGCCACCGCAAAGATAAGGGACATCACCCCCAGCTTCAGGGTCACCCCGATGCGGTCGCCGATGATCCGGGTCACTGGTTGCTGGAAATAGGGGGATTCGCCGAAATCGGCCTGCAATGCCCGGTGCGCCCAGTCCAGATACTGGATGACGAGCGGTCGATCGAACCCGTATTGTATCCGAATGAACTCGATCTGCTCCGATGTCGCGTTCTCTCCGGCCAAGGCAATGGCCGGATCGCCGGACAGCCGGATCAGCATGAAACTGATAATCGAAACCGTTATCGCCACCAAGGCGGCCAGGCCCAAACGCTTGAGGGTATAGACAATCATCGAAGTGGTACTGCCTCGTTTCGCAAGTCCGGGTGCGGTCCGGTTCGAACCGCACCCGGGGTGCAGACTATTTCCATTTGCTCATGTAAAATCGGGGAATTTCATCCGGCCATGCCTTAAAATCGAGCTCTTTGCTGAAGGCGTAGTTGGCCACCCAGGTAAAGAGCGGAACCGTGTATGCCTGCTCGGTGATTTTTTGGAGCGCCTTCTTGTAGTTTTCCTTGCGTACGGCCGGATCGATGGACGTATCCCCTTTATTGAGCCATTCCATCACCTGCGGATCCCGGATGACGTCGTCGCCGGTTCCTTTGTACCAGTTTCCCACAAACGCCGATATGTCATAGACGGAATTGGAGCCCCAGGTCCAGAAAGCCATCGGGACCTTCCGGGCGCGACCAATTTCACGCAGCGCGGAATACTGCATGTACTGCAGCTTGGCCCGGATGCCCGAATCGCGAAGGTAATTGACCACCGCCTCCGCATAAGGCCGGTCCCGATAGGCGTGCAGATCGACGTCGAGTCCGTTGGGGTACCCGGCTTCGGCCAGAAGCTTTTTGGCCTTCTCCGGATTGTAGTCGTATTTGGTTACCCCCTCCTCTGTGCAGCCGAACTGCTTCGGATAGCAGGTCGTATGGACCACCTTGGAGTCTCCTCCCACCAGGTTCTTGACGATGGCTTCCCGATCGATCGCATGGGCCACGGCCTTCCGGACTCTGATATCGGTAAACGGTGTTTTCACTTGCGGACTGTCGAGCAGAAAGTAAAGGAAACCGACCCGCATGGTTTCAGCGGCCACCACATCGATGTTCGGCATCTGGGCCAGCTTTTCGGCCTGATCCTTGGGGATGTGCCAGATCCAGTCCAGGCCGCCGGTCATCAGTTCGGCCATCTTGGTGTTGGCCTCGGGGATGGTCCGCTGGCGGATGGTGCCGATGACGGGCTGCCCTTTGGGGCTTTCTTTGAAATAGTTCTCGTTTTTCTTCATCACGATCTCTTTGCCCGGCGTGACCTTGACGACTTTGTAGGGGCCGGTTCCGATGGGTGCGACACCGAACTCTTTCATGCCCACCTTCTGATAATACTCGTCCGGATAGATCATGACCGGGCCGGCGAGAAACTCGAATGCGGCCGGGGTCGGGTCCTTAAGGTTGATCTTAACCTTGTAGGGCCCGAGCTTTTCGGCGTTTTTGATCCATCCCACATACTGGTATACCTTGACCTTGTTTTCCGGGTTGCTCATGTGGTTCAGGGTAAAGACCACGTCGTCGGCGTCGAACTTTTCGCCGTTGTGGAAGGTGATCCCTTCGCGGAGCTCGAACTCCATGGTGACGCTGTCGATCCATTTGAAGCTCTTGGCAAGACACCCCTTGTATTCGCCGCTTTCCGGGTCACGATGGATCAGCCTGTCGAAGATGTGCCTCCCCAGAATGACCCCCTCCCGGGCGGTCTGGTAATACAGGTTCAAGGTTTCCAGCTCTTTTTCCCAGGCGATGTTCAGCACATCGTCCTTTTTGCCCGCCCAGACCGGAGCGGCTATCCAGGCGAAAGTGATGACCAGAATAAAGCCGATCCACCCAATCCTCTTAAGTTTTGAACCCATCATGCTAACCTCCTTTGCCAATAATTGTTGGGATTGATCCCAAAGTTACCACCTCCCCCTCGACCCGGTGGTCGAGAGTCCGATTACCAAATAGAACCGGTCAGCCCCATGAATATGACCCGGCTGGTCCGGTTTTTTGTAAAGTCTTGCAGTAATCCGTATCCGTATCCCTGTAGACGTGTCGAACGTTTCAAACATTGTGATTAAATCCGGGACAGCTCGTAAAAAAGCGTTGCGCTGGTTTTAATCCCCTTGATGAAAAGATCAAGGTCAAAATTTTCGTTCGGCGCATGATTCATTTCATCCGGGTTGCCGTAAGGGATGGCGATCAGCGGCACATTCAAATAATCGTCGAAAAACGCCAGCGGCACGGTACCGCCGCCGGATGGAAGCACCACCGGTTCCTTGCCGTGCACTTTTCGTGCGGCTTCGATAAAGGCCGGCGCATCCGGGTTGTCCAGCGGGGTGCGTCGCGGGCCGCAACAGCCGAGCATCTTCAGGTCGAAATCGCCGAAGCCCTCCGTTTCCATGTGGCGCTTGAATTTTTCGAAGATATCGACCGGGTCCTGGTTTTTGACAAGGCGCATGTCGATCTTGACCCGGGTCTTGCAGGGGATGATGGTCTTGGCCCCCTCGCCGCCGTATCCGGATGCGTATCCGGCGATGTTGAGCGACGGCACCAGCGTCGTCGTTTCCCAGAAACTCACATCGTCGGTGATATTGAACCGTTTGACCTTGAGATCGTCCAAGCTGGCTTTTTCGTTAAACGGTATTTCAGCCAGGACCGCCTTTTCCGCGTCGGTTACCGGCAGGACATCGTCGTAGAATCCTTCGATGGTCACCCGGCCGTTATCATCCTTGAGGCCGTTGAGGAATCGAATCATCCGCCAGTTCGGGTTCGGCAACGCTTCGGCGTAGTGACCGGAATGAACGTCTCGACCGGCCTCCCGGTGGTTAATCTCAACGTAACACATTCCCCGATTGCCGAAAGAGACTTTGGGTCTGCCCGAGGGGTGGATCGGGCCGTCCGAGTAGAATCCGATGTCGGCCTTGAATTTGTCTCCTGTTGTCCGGATAAAGCGGTCCAGATTGGGGCTTCCGATCTCCTCCTCCGGGTCGAACATGAATTTGAGGTTTACAGGGAGCGTGCCGCCGGTTTTAAGGATGGCTTCCACCGCCTTGAGGTGGGCGAACATCTGCCCCTTGTTATCGGCGGTGCCGCGTCCGTACATCCTGCCGTTTCGAATGGTGGGCTCGAACGGAGGGGAATCCCAGGCGTCGAGGGGTTCGGGCGGCTGAACGTCGTAATGACCGTAGACAAGCAGCGTTTTTGAAGCGCCCGGAGAGCTTAACTCGCCATAAATCAGCGGCGGGTTCGTATCGCCGCCCATGGGCATCACCTCGTAACCGATGCCCACCTCCTCCATCATTTGGGTCAACAGCGTTGCACAGTCTTCGATGCCGATACCCTGGGAGCTGATGGAGGGCTGTTTTACGAATGTTGCCAGCTCATCGATGAATCGTTGGGAGTGCTCATTGATATACGAATAGATCCGGTCCATAGATCATTCTCCCTAAATTTTTAAGCGGGTGAATCGTTTTTCAGCAGGGTTGGAATCAGGGTTTGCCTGCAAGTAACATAATTTTGAACTCGCTTGCTTCATTTAAGACACGCAGCCCCTGCAACGTCAAAAATATGATCCTTTGCGAATAACATGCTGCTGATAATCCTGTCAATACTGCTCAATATGAACACCAGGGTAACCGCATGTGGATTCCGTGTTCAGAAATAATCCTTTTGGAACTGCAAATTAACACATAAATTTCAAATGCGTCTGCCCTGCGGTTATTCCAACCATCACTTGACTTGCAGACTTGATGTAATTACAATAGTTACTGAAATATTCTAAAGCAAATCGAGTCGTTTTCGAGGTGTCAAAGATGGAAAAACAAATTCGGGCTAGAGATATCAAGTTGGTTCCTATCGGAAATTCCAAAGGTGTGCGTCTTCCCAAGGAACTCATTCAAAAATATGGACTTGAAAACTCACTCTTACTCGAAGAAACCGATACCGGTATCCTTCTCCGCAGCAAAGATGATAAAAAGCTTTCTTGGGCAGAGACCTATAAAGCAATGGCAAAAGAAACTGAAAACTGGGATGATCTTGATGTGACACTCCTCACTTCACCCCCAATGGAGAACCCGCCTTCAAGTCATTTGCGCCGGCAAAGAAGCTGAAATTGCAGTCGATCAAATACGAACAATTAGTAAGCGGCGTTTAAAACAAAAGATTGATAAATTGTCATCGGAAAATGCGGCTCAACTGCGACGACTCATCACCGAAATGTATGGGGAGTAAATTTTAGCCAGGCTAATCTATTTCCCGGAATTTGGGATTTGCTACGGTGAAGACGATTGTGAGTATGGTCAGCATCACACCGCTCAACAAGAGGGCGTTGGGAGTTCCGATCCATTCGGCAATGGCGCCGAAAGGGAGCGTACTTAACGGCATGGCCCCGAAGCTCATCATGGCGATGCTCATAATCCGCCCGCGCATTGCATCGCTTGAGTAGGTCTGCAAGAGGGTCATGTTGAGGGCCATAAAGACAGCGCTCATGAAACCGACAAGAAAAAGAAACGGCATGGCCACGGCATAAGCGGTGGATGCTGAAAAAAGCGCCATACCGCCGCCCCATAAGGCTCCGATTATCAAAAGCCATGTGCCCCTGTGATTGAGATTGCGTATGGCCGCCAGAATCAAGGTTCCCACCAAAGATCCGCTTCCCATAATCATCATCAAAATTCCCAGACTATCGGCCTCCACCTGCAATGCCTCACGGCCCCAGGCCGGCAGCAGAACAATCAGTGAAAAACCGAAGAACACTGGCATAAACAGTGTGATGATGAGACCCCGAAGGGTTGAATCCTTCACGGCATATTTTAATCCTTCTCGAATATCTTTTGTCATGCTTTTGCCGTCTGCGGATACAGACCTATTATAAGTTCGTATCATGGCCAAAGAAAAAAAGGAGAAAATGTAGCAACCGGATATAATATAGAACACACCGGCCGTATCGATATACACGATGAGGATTCCGGCCAATGCCGGTCCGATGGTGCGGGTCAGATTGGTTCCGGAGTTGTTCAAGGAGACGGCATTCATCACATTATCCTTGGGCACCAGATCTGAAATAAGGGCCTGCCGGCTGGGCATATTTATCGCCATGAGCGATCCATTGGCAAAACCGATAACGATTAGATGCCAGAACCGGATCAATCCGGTCAGATCCAGGGTGGCTAGTAACAGGGTCATGAGCGTATTGCCGGCTTGGACCGTCATGAGAATGTGCTTTCGGTGGTATCGGTCAGCCAGTGCACCTCCAATCAAGGACATACAGGTCATGGGCAGGGAAAAGGCGATCATGACAAGGGACAGGGCAAACGGAGAGTCATTCGACAATCGAAGCACCAGCCACCCCCTGGCCATCATCTGCATACCCAATGCCATGAAGTTTGCAAATGATCCCAGCCAGAGCCACCTGAAATCGCGGTATTGAAAAGACTCGAAAATGTGTGGAGACGAGAAGCGTTTCATATTTGCCAAGCCGTTGGACTCTGTTCCGATTTACTGAAATGCTTGGTTATACCGGTCCCAGAATGCGTCGATGGTGAATCGGTGTTCCTGGGTGCCGTTATACTCGACGCAGAAGCTGGCGCAGGTTGCTCCCATTTTGGCGCTTGTGGTAATATCCTTTTTCATAACCATTCCCTTGATCAGGCCGGCTCGATAAGCGTCCCCGGCACCCGTGGGGTCTTTCACTTCATCGGCTGTTACCACCGGTATTTTTTCCTCTTTATCCCGTGAAAGAACGAGAGACCCTTCCTCGGCAAAGGTTGTGATGATAATCTCCGTCCTTTCCTGGAGATCACCGATATCGAATCCCGTTGCCTTTTTAACCATTTCCAACTCGTAGTCACTGGAGATGAACATGGTTGAGCCGGTAATCATCTGGTCCAGCTGCTCTCCGGAAAGCCAGGGTATCTGCTGGCCGGGATCGACGATATGTGAAATCCCCGCGGTTTTATAATAGTTGCAGTATCCGATCATATCTTCGAGGTTTCCCGGAGAAATGATGGCAAGTGCCTCTTCTTTTTTAATATCCTCAAATTGAAATAGAGATGCAAATTTCATCGCACCGGGATTAAAGCCGGTGATCTGGCAGTTTGATTTATCCGTTGTAATATAACAACTGGCCGTAAACTCTTCATGTAATTCCACTATACCGTCAAAGGGGAGTCCCAGTTTTTCGAAGCGCTCCCGGTAGGTACCGAAATCTTTTCCGGCGGTGGCCAAGACATAGGGTTTTTCTTCCAACAGTGCGAGGTTGTAGGCGATATTGCCTGCCGTGCCGCCGCAGCGTTCGGTGAGGCTGTTCACCATAAAAGATACATTCAAAATATGGATTTTATCCGGCAGAATATGGTCCGAAAATTTACCCGGAAAATCCATAATTCGATCATAAGCCAGTGAGCCGGAAATTAGAATGGTCATGGTATTAGTCCTCACTTATTTCTGCGGTTAACGCATCGATCATATTAAACCGATGGTCTATTATGAATGTTATTTTGAGTCGGCCAGTTGCCAGTTACCAGTTGACCAGTCAACCAGTTAGACAGTGCAAATTACTGGCTAACTGGCGAACTTGTCATGCCCAGCTCAGATCCGGCGTCTGTTTATGCCAATCCGTGATGTCTTGAAAGGCATATCCGATTCGCAATACCAGATCTTCCTGAAACGGTTTGCCGTAAATCATGAGCCCGATGGGAAGCCCCTGGTTCGTCGTGCCGCAAGGCACGGTCAATCCGCAAAGGTTTAAGATATTGCCGACGGATGTGTTTCTAAGATAAAGCACATTGTGCTCCATGTAATGTTCGAAGTCCGTATCGATTGTTTCAACCGGCCGGGCGGGAATACACGTAGTGGGAACCAGCAGTGCGTCCACATCTTTCAGGGTGTCGATGATTTTTTCCCGAAGGCGCTTCCATTCCAGCATATTCTCCAGATAATCGGCGGCCATAACATCTTTTCCCTTGATCATCCGAACCGCAATAATCGGATCCAATTGATCATACTGTTCATCCAAAAGCTTTCGGTTGTTTGAATAGGCTTCGGCAACGATGATCATCCCTTTACGATTCAACTGCCATGCCGCCTCAACTTCAGGGATATCCACACGATCTACATGCGAACCCAGGTTTTGAAATACTTCTTTGCACTCTCGAACCGCCGTTTCTATCTCCGGATCCGCATCATCGAAGAAGACGGTTTCCGCAAAAGCCAGGCGAACCCCTTGAATGCCGGTCTTGAGATTTTTTAATACATCATGAGGGGGAACATGGTGTGTGGTATCATCCTGTGCTTCAAATCCCTGCATGGCCTGGTAAGCAAGAGCCGCATCTTCGACCGATCGTGTCAGGGGGCCGACGGAATCCATGCTCCAGCTTAAAGGATACACTCCGGTACGGCTGACCCGACCCACTGTTGTCTTCAGCCCGGTTGTACCGCAAAGGGCGGCAGGAATACGCACTGATCCGCCGGTATCACTACCCAGAGCCATTGGGACCATTCCGGATGCCACCGCCACTCCTGACCCGCTGCTGGAACCGCCCGGAGCATGGGGAGTGCGATGCCAGGGATTGTGCGGGGTGCCGTGATCATGGTTGATGCCGACACCGCTGTAGGCCAGTTGAACCGTGTTGGTTTTGCCGGTGAAAACCATTCCCGCCTGAGAGAGTCTTCTAATAACCGTTGCGTCGGCTGAAGCGATATTTTTTTCCAATAATTTTGAACCTGCGGTTGTGGGAATTCCCATTACATCAAAGAGATCCTTTGCCCCGTAGGGAATGCCGTGAAGCGGTCCCAAATCATTGCCGGCCCGTAAAAGGCCTTCCATGGCTTTGGCTTCTTCCAGTGCCCGCTCCCTGCAAACCAGACGATACGCATTAAGGGTCGGATCCAGTTCATCGATCCGTTGGAGCAGGTGCTCCGTTAATTCAAGGATTGACACTTCGCCTTTGCGAATGGCTTTGGATAGTTCGGCGATGGTTTGATAGTGCAATGGTGTATTTTTCATGATTATTATCTCCATTCGGTTTTATTAGACGCGGACAGTTATTAATCGAGCGGTTTATGCATTCAGCTTTGAGCTTGCAGCATTTGACCAATGGTGGAGATTGCAGATGTTGAAAGGATTGTCAATAGAGGGCGCCTCAAAACCCCACCTGCGGCCCGACGGCTGCGTTGTAGGTCTCCCAAACTGCGCTCACATACTGCCTGCCGTGCCAAAACGGAGAACTGACCAGCATGAATGGTGTCATGTTTTAAATTCCATATCGTTAATCACAGATCGAGTATTGATTTTAAAATGCAGAACTGAAATATTGGTATTTAGTCTGAAGCATGAATTGATGCTCACCTTCTATCTGTATCTTCGAACCATTGCTATCCCTTGAAAGCTGTTCGCAACATTTATGATATGAAAGGAGGTAAATCACCATGAGCGGAACCCAATTGGACAAGACATTTCATTTTATCATCAATCGCATGGTGGAAACCGGGCAGGCACCGTTTTACACGGAGATTGCCCAGTCGTTGGGGATTTCTCCTGTTTTCATGCGAGTATTTCCGCAGACGGGTGGATCCGGATTATTTCTCAAGCAGGATTGAATATAGAGCCGAATTTCTGTCCACCTTGAAGGAGATCGGAAAAACCGGTCCCTTCTGGCAAAAACCGAAAGCGTAAAATCAGAAAGCAGGCTTTGCCGGAGATGCTGCAACCCAATCATACGGGAAGAAGCAGTATGATCAAATTCGATAATCCAGATGTAATCATCACGGACGTGATGGCCAGGCACGGTAAGTGGCGCACAAATAAGACGGCCGTGGTCTGTGGCGAAAAGCGGCTTAACTGGGGCGAATTCAACCACCGCATCAACCGGGTAGCAAACGGTTTGGTTTCCATGGGCCTTAAGAAAGGCGATAAGGTCAGCATGCTGATGACCAACAGCATCGAGATGCTGGAAATAATGTTCGGCACGGTAAGAGCCGGTGGGGTCATCGTTCCCTTGTCCGCAATGGTGACAGGGGAATCACTGGTGCGAATGATCAATGATTCGGACTCGATCTTTCTTTTCGCAGACAAGAAACTCCTGAATACAATTGAGTCGTATCGTGAGCAGTTAACCGGCATTGCAGCAGATTACCGTTTCTCCGTGGGTGTCGATGCGGACGGCTGGGGGGGATTTGAACGGTTTATGTCAGACAGCCCGGATGACGATTACGTTGTCGAGCTGACCTATGAAGACCCTTTCAATATCATGTATACCTCCGGAACCACGGGATTGCCGAAAGGAATCCTCCACACCCATCACAACCGGTTCCATTTTGCAGCCATGTTCGCCATCGATTTCAGAATCGACTCCGGCGCCGTCAATATCGTTACGACCTCTCTTTATGCCAACGGCACCTGGCTGACGTTTTTGCCAACAATGTTCGTCGGTGGGACCCTGATTATCATGCCCCAATACGATACTGCTGAATTTCTCAGACTGGTCCGGAGGGAAAAAGGCACTCATACGTTCATGGTGCCGACTCAATTTAAAATGCTGCTCGAACACCCGGATTTTGACCGATATGATTTAAACTCAATGAAAATCTGGCTGTCCGCCGGATCGCCTTTCCTCAAACAGGACAAGGAGGAAGTCCTCAACCGTCTTCCCGGAGAGTTGGTCGAGTTATGGGGGCTGACAGAGGGAGTCGCCACGACGCTTAAGCCCGAGGATATGGAAGCAAAGACAGCATCCATCGGCATTCCACCGGTGGGCTGGGATGTAGGCATCATCGATGATGAAGGAAATAGGCTTTCGCCGGGTGAGATCGGTGAGATCATCGGATCCAGCTCGTTTCTGATGCCCGAGTATTACAAGCTGCCCGATAAAACCCGTGAAGCCATGTGGAGGGACGAGAGGGGCCGAACCTATCTGAAAACCGGGGACATGGGAAAGCTGGACGAAGACGGCTTTCTTTATATACTTGACCGAAAGAAGGATATGATCATCTCAGGCGGCATCAACATTTTCGCAAGCGATATTGAAGAGATTTTGGCCGGTCACCCCGATGTCAAGGACTGCGTGGTCATCGGCGTGCCCCATGAAAAGTGGGGCGAGACGCCCCTGGCCCTGGTCATCCCTTATGAGGGGGCTGCCGCTGTGGAAGATGACGTCAGGGATTGGCTCAACACCCGGGTGGCCAAGTACCAGCGGGTTGCCGGTGTGGTTTTCCGCATAGACTTTCCCCGAAACGCGCTGGGTAAAGTCCTAAAAAAAGAAATGCGGGCCGAATACGCAACTATAAAATGAATCCCCTCCTGACAATTCCTTTGCTGATTTTATTACGTTTTAAATGTAGGATTTAGAAACAGATTCTACGCAACGGTATCGATGTGCTGACCGATACCCATTGCTTCAAGGAGTTTGGATGATATTTCTTTTGCTAACTCCATGGTTTCCTTGAGCAGCTTGACCTGGACCTCGGATTGTACCTTTTCCTGGCAAAGGGAAGTGGACAAACTGGTCATGTCCATGTTGGGATCGATTTGCATAATCATGTTATCGGCATATATAAAGGTTGCTTGAGTTCGAACCCATGACCCCGGGAGAATCAGATGACATCGAGAAGCGATGAACGAATTAAAATTTTATCTGCTGCAGAAACCGACGTCCCGTTGATATTATCCTTGATAAAGGATCTTGCAGCCTACGAAAAGTTGTCCCATGAGGTGCTGGCCACCGAATCGACCCTTAAAGAATCGCTGTTCGGAGAAAAGCCTTATGCGGAGGTGGCGATCGGGTATTACGAATCGATTCCGGCCGGTTATGTTCTGTTCTTTCACAATTTTTCGACATTTACCGGCCGGCCGGGGATCTATATTGAAGATATCTTTGTCAAAGAGACATTCAGGGGAAAAGGCATGGGCAGGGCGCTGTTTCTTTATATAGCGGGGCTTGCAAAGGACCGGAATTGCGGACGGATCGAATATTCCGTATTAACCTGGAACGAACCGGCCTTAAATTTTTACAAACGGTTTGGTGCTCAGTGCATGGATGATTGGTGTTTATACCGGATCAGCGGCGATTCGTTGAACCATTTGATTTGACGCATTGCAAAGCGCCCACCGCCTGTCTGACCGAACACCACCATCCCTGTTTCAGAAGGTTAACGATCAAAAACTGGTCGGGTTTTTTGAGGATGTTTTTAAACTATTGTTCCGTGATCTATTTTCCTGCGGCCATCTTTGGTATGAACAATATGTGCTTCGTTAAGATTCACGGCGATGCATACAAACGAAAGTCCTGGAAAGGATTATGGTCATGGAATTTTTGAAACGGTTTCATTAAACCGTGAGACCATGGTTAGTCTATTCAATGATTTAGTATCGCGCGGATAATTCAGGTAAGGAATGATCACATCGTTTTTGTTCCCCCCGGTTCCGGCGGCGCACACCGCATTCATGGCCGCAAAGGTAACCGACCCGTTTTTTAAGGTGGTGAATTTGGAATCCTGCCCGCCGATTTCGATGATGGTATCGACCTCGGGATTGAGCCGATATGCTGCCCGGGCATGGACCAGGTCTGTTTTTACAAAAACCGCACATCTGGAAGCGATTTTCGGCATTGCACCGCTGTTGTTATACGCAATTTCAGCAAGTTTCCTTATCCCCCCGAGGTTCAGCCTCTGAGCCTGCTGATCCAGAAAACTTCCGGTACCTGCAGCACAGGAGGTGTTGGCCTTGAACTTGAAATAATTGCCGTCTTCATCAAACCGGATGAGTCCGAATTTTCCGGCGCCGGCAAGAAGAATCGCCCCGATGTTTTGATAAAACCGACAGGCCGCTTCAATGACGGCGATCCGGGTATCGAATTGAGCGGTTGTCTTTACAATAGGCGGGATTGAAGAAGTGGATGCAATACCGCAGGTTTGACCGATATCCAATCTGTTAAGGACAGCCCTCAGGGAGGATACGATTTGTCCCTGGTGGAATGCATAGGCGGTATCGATTATATCGCCTTTGAGATCCATCTGCGCTACGGCGATTGCCACCGAACCGACATCGATTCCGATCATATTCGATTGGCAAGGCATATGGCCACCTATCAAAAAGCTTGGCCCAAACTCGTTTCCAAGGGTCTCGGCGTTTCCCTCTAATCTTTTTCATGATCGAAAATATATCCCACAGATCGGAGGCTCTTGAAGTAGACCGGCGTTTTGGGATCTTTTTCAAAATATTTTCGAAACCGGACAATAAAATTGTCGATGGTTCGGGATTCCGTGCCCCGGGCGTATCCCCAACCGATCTCCAGAAGTATTCTTCGCGAAATGGGTTTGCCCCGATTGGCGATAAAGAGTTTCAGCAGCTTTGCTTCCTGTTCGGTCAATTGTATTTCTCCGAAATGACTCTGGGCGGTCAAGGTGTCAAAGTCGATTCGATTGCCGCCGAATATGTAAATCGAGTCCTGTGGCGAACGGGCGGCGTCGTTTTGAGCCCCTGCTCCGTCGTACCGGGGCGCCCTGAATAAAAGCCGCTCCACCCGCAGTAAAAATTCATCCAGATTGAAGGGTTTGGCGAGATAATCGTCCACTCCGTGAGAAAACCCTTCCACTTTATCTTCGGAATCACCCTTGGCCGACAATATCAGAATCGGGAGGCGTTTGTCCTCGAGGCGGATATTGCGAAGCACGGATAATCCGTCGATGCCGGGGAGCATGATGTCCAGTACAATCAGATCCGGCTGCCATTTTTTCCAGTCCTGCAATGCCGCAATCCCATCCGGAGCGATACGCACTGTATAGCCTTTCAGTTCAAGGTTCAACTTCAGGCCCTCGGCGATATGATCCTCATCCTCCACAACCAAGACACGCTTTTTTTTTATATGGGTCAATCGTTACCTCATGGGTTTGCGGCCAGCAGTTTTGATGGAAGAATCAGGGAAAAAACGGACCCTTTTTCGCCTTCTTTGCTTTCTGCGGTGATCGTGCCCTTATGGATGCGTGCGATCGTGTCCACCAGATACAGGCCCAGTCCACTTCCTTTGGCCGACATGTTATCCGGTTGGCCGATTTGGTAAAATTTACGGAAAATCTTTTTAAGCTCCGTTCGTGGCAACCCGATACCATTGTCCTCAAAACGGATGTGCAATTCCTTGTCCGTGGGCGTGAAGGTTATATCCACCCTGGGGGTCTTCGATGAATTATATTTGGTGGCGTTGGTAAGCAGATTCATCAACAGCATTTCAAACAGGGAGAGATCGATTCCATATTCAAAAGCCCGGCCGGTGGGATTATGAACATGGATCTCGCACCCGTGAAAAATATGCTTGTTTCTTTCGGAAAACTGCTCCAGAAAGGAGACAAGGTCTCTAGTGACAAACTCCTCTTTAAAGGTCTTGCTTTCGATTCTGGCAAGGTTCAAAATGCGGGTGATGTTTTCTGACAACCGATCCGCATCATGGATCATGTAGTTGAGATATTTGAGCTGATCCTCTCGTGAGAGCTGATGTTTTTGGAATGTCTCCAGATACAGTTTCAATGAGGTGACCGGTGTCTTGAGTTCGTGGGTAAAATTGTTGATGAAGTTGCGCTGCAGTCGGTAGAGTTGGAGGGTCTTTTGATTGTATACGAAAATAATAAACATCCCCATGAGAATGATCCCTACAAGAATCGAAAGGATCAGGATCACTACCCATGTCTGTGGCGCCAGCACCTGATCGGGATCAAGGTTTGCTTTTTGGATGACCGCCTTAAGCCCAGCGCTGATCTCAACATACCAGTAAATATACAAGATAAGGGACATGGCCACGGTGATGATGGAGAAGATAAAAATCATGACGGGGTGGACAAGCCACTTTAATTGAGTCATCGCTTACGGTCCCGGTGTATCCCTATTCTTTGATTTGTGAAACTTTTGTAAAACACGTAAACAATCCTTTCATTTGAGATTACATTTTATTCCAATAGCCGCATGAATTCAATCGCAAATGAGCGTCATCGTACGACGACGATGCCTCCTGTTGAAAGTTACCGCATATTGAATTGTGGGGACGTGGATTTGATTATAAGATTCGAATAAAATGATGACTCCGAAAAATCGTTCATCAGCGCATGTTTTAATTTCTATTGCCTTGGTTCTGTTTATCGAGTATGAGTGGCGACCGAGCGACCTTCAGGTGGCCTGCTTAATAAAAAAGTCGATTCCTTTTCGGGGCCGGGTTTTTATCCCGCCAAACTTCCGAACGGCATGGCGAAAAAGAAAAGTAAAAAAACTCGCAAAACAGAGCGTAAAAAGCTGTTGAACGCGCCTTCGGCTCAACTGATGGAAAAGGGCCGATCGTTGACCGCTGCAGGAAACTACCGTGAAGCGATCGATATTCTGAAGCTTGCCTTAAAAAAGGACGAAACAAACACGGAAATAAAAACCCTGCTGTTTCGGACCTATGCATTAAGAGAAACCCAATTGCGCCAAAAAGGGATGGTAAAGGAAGCCGATGTCATTCACGCGCATACCCTTTCTTTTCGCCCCGATGTACAGGCACTTTCCGAAAACGACCTGATCCTGATAATGAAAGCATCTCCTTTGCAGGAGGCATTACCCAGCTACGCGGAATATATCAGCAGCGCCGGTCCGTCCTCGGAAGCCGAACACATTATCGCGTCACGACTGTTAACCGATCCACGGTGGGATTTGCTCGATGCCCTTCCGGATACATCCCCTTTGAAAAGAGATTTATGCGTATTTCGCGATGCACTGAAATGGATGAATGAAGCCCGCTGGAAAAAGGCGCTGGCGGCCATGAGATCCGTTTCCCGAACATCACCGATAGCGCCGCTGAAAATGTTATGTCGCGCCATGGCCTGCTTTTACGGAAAGGACGAAGACGGCATGAATCGGGCACTTTCAATGATTCCCGAATCGTTTCCCATCCTTTCGGTATTTCGTCGGGTGGAACGTTTGCCGCAAAATTTCCCTGTTCTTTGGGAGGGCCGGCAGGTTGCGGAAGATGAAATCCACTCCCTGTTGAGCGATTTAAAAACCCAAAGGCTAAAAGCGGCAATCGGAAAGATAAAGCAAATTTCCCAGGCACTTTTCCCGCCCGCTCCTCAGGCTGCGGTACGCCAGATCCTTCAAATGATAATGCCGATGGGGTTTTCCGGGATATTGGATGAAGATGTGTTGCAGGAACTGGCCGAAGCCCTGCTGTCAGAAGCCGATGCCGCGGTTTTCATGGCTCAATATTATTTTCTTGCTGCGGAGGATATATTTGAGGAAACGGCGGACTACCTGAACATGCTGGATAGTGAATTTGCGGATCCATCGGATCTCCGGATCGCATCGTCCCTGGTGCTGACCGATGCCGCAGGTCAAATATCAAAACGGCATATGGCGGACGATATGTATGGTTTATCGGTCAGGACGCTGAAAAGTTTGGGAATTGCATCGAAAGATGCCGAAACGGCGTTGATCGAAATGACGCTGAAAGCCATCGAACTGGACCCTGAGAACCGGTCTGCTTATGATCTGCTGGCGAATCTGCCGCGAAGTTCCCGAAAGTCCAAGCAACTGGCCGAACAGGGGCTGCTGCGAATGTATGAACGGTTTTCCGACGATCCGGAGCCCTGCCTGGCATTGTCCCGCTTGTATTATGAAAAAAACGCGTTTCGCCAAGCCGAGACGATGCTTGAAGCGGCCATGAAGCGCGCACCGTACGATGAGCGGGTGAGAGAATATCGGATCACCGGTCTGCTCCATGCCATAGAAAGAAACCTTCAGCGGAAGAAGCTACACATTGTCAAACAGGATCTTGAAAAGGCCGTGAAATTGAGCGGCAAAAATACAAAACCGCCGGTGGCCGTAAAGCAGGTGCGCTTCGAGATGGAACAGACCGGGCAGCTTCCGCTGTTCGGAGGAGAAATTCAAACCGAAAAAAAAGACATCCGGTCCATTATCGCAACCGTCCTTTCCCCGATGCTCCTCTTTGATCGGTTAAAGACCCTGGCACTGCTTGCTGCAGAGGCCCGGCCGGGTTATGGACCGTGGGACACGGCTAAGATCCGGCAATTGGATGCCGTCTTTCGTCCCTATGCCGCGCGAATGAAGGAATTGCCTTCCTCACAGATTCGCCGGTTGCTGGTACCCGAGGAAGATCGACCGCCGTATCGGATGAAGCCGAAACCGATGATTTCCATTTTTCTGGATCGGCAACCGAAAATCCTGAACCTGCTGCTTGACGAGGATGTCCTCCCGGTGCTGGAGGCCATGCTGGCATCGGGCCTCACCAAGGCGTGCGCAAAAGAAATCCGAAGACGGCAGAAGACGGCAAAAAAACCATTTGATCATCTGCTTGCTTTTTATTCGCTCGTCATCCGTCATATCACCGACAAAACCGACAGGAATGCCGAACCGTTTGAAACGATAGTCAATCAGGTGGAAGATCGGTATAGGGAATTGTTCCGCGCCGCTTCCCGGCGGCTGTCGGTATTTGCGGAGGGGCGGTTGAAAGCGGCCCTCGAGCATTTCAACTTTAAGCTTTTAAATACCGGTTGCACCTGCCCGATGTGTACCGGCCGTGCGGGGGAAGCCGAGTTTTTCGATCCGGATGGTTTCGATGAAAACGGAGAAGCGTTTTTCCCGAACATCTTCGATGGACTCGGGGAATTGCCCTGGGGAGAAGGGAATCCTCTTAAATCGGCCATTTCGGATATCGAGCAACTGGTGGATGAAATGGGGCTTCGGGGTGCACCGGAAAAAATCATCCGTAAACGGCGAAGGGAACTGTACAACAATTTTCAAATACGGATGGTCCTGGAGATGTTTGCCGATCTAATGCCCGATGAAATGAAACCTCTACTATCCCGGGAAGCCCGCATGCTTGTTTGGGTTTAGATGGCCCGTATGAAAAGGAAAAAGGAGGCTGCCATGCTGGCGCATTATCTGACCCTCGGCCTCGAGGAGAGCGCAACCGATGAACAAATCCGAAACAGGTACCTGGAACGCATCAAAATACATACTCCCGAAACGGATGCACAGCGGTTTCAGGATATCACCCAGGCCTATGAAGCGATCAAGAACCGGCGAGCCCGCATCTATTCCCGGATTTTCACAGGTCGAAACACCAGCGATATGGAAGCCGCCCTTCTGTACCTGGTACGGGCCGGCAGACCCAAACCCAAACTGGTGGGGCTCCAGGAACTCCTTCGGGCGCCAAAGCCCGCCTAGCGCCTCCGGAGGATCGCGATGAATTTTTCGAATATCGTTAGCCGATTTCAACGCGTTGGTTTATGGTTGCGGAACAAGTGTCTGTATCCGATTCTGAGGGGATCGGCAAGATTTCTGCTGAAAATCACCGAGCCGCGTCGGCAAGATCCTCCTTCCACAACCGAATGGAAGCAGAAGGCGCTCGCGGATTTCAGCAAATGGCTGGAGGACCTTCCCGAAAACGATCCGGTCGACGGCCGGGTGGAAATGGATGGTTGCGATCTGTATACGATGCTAACAGAGTTTACAGCGCTCCGACAGGAAATCAGGCTGCAAACGAGGGAGCAACATAAAACACTGAAAATCCAGGAGGCCCTCATCGACGATCACCGGCAAATCGTAAACCTGTATAAAAATCGAATCGATAAGATCGACCGGCTGGAGGCAACGATCCGAAACAGCACCGAAAAAAAGACCGTTTTGCCGTTTCTCGATATTCGTGATGCGCTGGTGCGGGGCCTGGCGGCCGCCCGAAACGCCTGCGGCTCCCGTGGGTTCTTTCGACGTCCTCCCAAGGGAATTCAAGGGGTTGTGGAAGGATATGAACTGGCACTGAGGCGGTTTGACCGGGCACTGGCGGTGGTTGATATCCGGCCGGTTCTTACCGTCGGGAGGCCTTTTGATCCGGCATGCATGCGTGCGGTCGATAGAAGGAAAATCCCCGAAAAGGCGCCGGGAATCGTTCTGGAAGAGTGCGTCTGCGGATTTATTCGGAGCGACGACGTCATCCGGCCGGCCGAAGTCGTTGTCAATGAAAGCTGATCTTTCATCCTGATCTTTCATTTGGGAGGTAGCGATATGATAATGGAGCCGATTATCGGAATCGATCTTGGAACCACCAATTCCGAGGTCGCATACGGTTTTGAAGGTCGTATTGAAGTCATCTGCGAAGGCGACGACGGCATCGTCGCGTCGTGTGTCGGCCTGGCCGAAGACGGGCGGGTGGTCGTGGGTAAGGAAGCATGGCATCAGGCGGTCGCCGCTCCGGATCGGACGGCGCTGTCGGTCAAGCGGCTGATGGGAACGGAAGAAAAGATCCGGCTGGGAGCGGAATCGTTTTCTCCCCAGGAGATCTCGGCATTTATTTTAAAGGCATTAAAAGAGCGTTCCGAAAGGCGGCTCAACCGGCCGGTAAATAGGGCCGTTATCACCGTTCCGGCGTATTTTACGGATGCCCAGCGCCAGGCCACCCGAGAAGCCGGGGAAATCGCCGGCCTGCAGGTGGTGCGGATCATCAATGAACCGACCGCAGCCGCCCTGGCTTACGAGAGCGGGAATCCGGAAACCCGGCACATTCTGATTTACGACCTGGGCGGCGGCACGTTCGATGTTTCAATTGTAAAAATTGAAAACAATGTGGTGGAAGTTCTATCCAGCACCGGCGACAACCTTCTGGGCGGAGACGACTTCGACCGCAAAATCGTCAAACGTCTTTTGGACCACATCGAAAGCAAGTACCAGCTCAAGCTGGCTGAAGATCCTGTAGCTCTGGCAAGACTCAAGCGTTCGGCCGAAGCGGTCAAAAAGGAATTGTCCTTTGCCCCCTTTGCGCTGGTGGAAGAGGACCACATCGGGCGGAAAAACGGGCAGCCGGTTCATCTGTCCTTCGAGCTGTCCCGACATGAGTTTGAGTCCATGATTGAAAACGATCTGTCCCGAACCATGGAATCAATCAATAAAGCACTGAAAGACGCCTGCATGTTGCCGTCGGCAATCCAGAAGATCATCCTGGTGGGAGGCTCAACTCGCATACCGAAGATTGCCGAAATGCTGGAAGATAAATTCGGTATTCAGCCCCACGGCGAAATCGACCCGGACCTCTGTGTGGCCATGGGGGCGGGTATTCAGGCGGCAAGAGAGATGGGCATCGACCGGTCCGCCGTGCTGGTGGATATCACGCCCTACACGTTCGGAACTTCGGCCCTCGGCATTGTGAACGGAAATCCGAGTCTGACCCAGTTCGTTCCCCTGATCCGTCGGAATACCAAAATTCCGGCCAGAAGAAGCGAAGTCTTTTTGACCGTCGTTGACGATCAGGAGGCGGTGGATGTTCGAATTTATCAGGGGGAAGCGCCCGATGCCCAGGATAATGTGCTGTTGGGAAATTACTGGTTCAAATTGACCCCGTCACCGGCCGGCAGCGAAATTACCCTTCATTTCGACCTCGACCTGAACGGCATCTTAAAGATCAGGGCGGTTGAAAAACATACCGGCAAACAGATTGATGCCGTCATTGAAAACGCAATCTCGCGTTTTACGGCGGATGAATTGTCCCAGACGCGGGATCGGGTCCGGAATTTATGGGACCACGGCAAGCAGGAGTTCGTAGATGCCACGTCCCAACCTGCCGAACCGTCGGTGCAAGAAAATATTTCGGATGAATTTCTCGACGTCATTCATCGTGCCGAGGCCAAACTGGGCGATGCTGCTGAAGACGACCGTGAAGAAATCATCAATCGGGTAGAGGACCTCCACGATGCACTAAAGGAAAATCGAATGGAGGATGCCCGGCGTTTTCGGGATGAACTGGATGATATCCTGTTTTATCTGGAAGATTGACCCCGAATTCCATCGACTGCTACGAAGACACCAAGGCCCGAAGAAAGAATCATAATGATATCCTTTGTGTCTCGGTGCCTTTGTGGCAGATACTTATGGGTTCCCCGATAAATCGGGGGTTGGGTGCGTATGGAAAAGTGTCCGACATGTCATGCCGACTTAAAGGGAGAAACCCGCTGCAGAAGGTGCAAGACCGATTTTAGCCGGGTAGCGGATACCGAATTGAAGGCAAAATTCCACCGGCTTGCCGCCATTAAAGCCTATCGGTCCGGCCACTTTAAAGAGATGCACCGACATGCCGGCCGCTCATTTTCACTGCGGCGCACACCGGATAGCGGCCTGCTGTTCGCTTGTGCCGCCCTGCTGTCCGGGGATTACGGGCTGGCCGTGAAGCTCTGGAAACTGCACAATGGTGTTCGCCGTGTTGATATCCCATTCGCACAAAGCAAATTTCGGGTCAAATGAAAGTTTGACGGAAGGGAGGCTTCGGCGTGTTGGGTCTCACACTTGTTGTTTTTTTAACCGGTCTAGTGCTCTTTGTGAATTGGCGGAATGGGATCCGACTTTCAGGGTTCCGGCCAGGGTGGCAAGGTATCGTCCCCTTTTGTGGCGGTAATTGTACCTGAAAATCGTATCGACCAGTTTGGGGTGGAGCTTTCCGAATTTCTTTGCATATTGCCGGCTGACCCACCGGTAGTATTTTTCCATGCTCTTCATGTTCTGGGGAAACAGAATGCCGATGAGCTCGTCGATGCACCGATCCGCCTCTCCATCCAGGAAATCGGATATCCGGGAAGGGGGGCCGCCCGGAACCGGCCGGTATTGCTGCACAAAAACATAAGCCCCGGGAAGCGACCGCAGGAAACGGAATCGCCGGACATCCTCCTCCAGCGTGGTGTTGTAACCGTACATGCAGATGAATTCCACATTGTCACGGGAAGTGAATCCGAGCATACCGTATTTCTCCCGGACAAGTTCCATTTCACGGGTATCATTGAGGCTGAAATGAAGCACCTTCCGGGTAAACCGCACGTTGGATCCCCCAATACGCCGAAGAAGTCGGGCCGTTCGAAAGTTAAGAAGGCGGATGTCCAGGGTCTGATTAAAGTTGACCCGGATCTTTGATACCGTCATCTCTTCGAGAAAATCCTCCGCGTGGGGATGGGAGAGGAGATTGTCGTCCAATAAAATGAGCTTGCGGCGTTTTCCGTTTTCAAGCAGGGTCTTAAGATCGTTCACCTTTCGTACCGGGCCTTCTTTTACCGGGACGACGCAAAAAGGGCAATGGAAAGGGCATCCGCGGGTGAAAAAACCGATGGCCCGGTCTCCGAGCTCCGGATAGAGCGAATAATCGGGCGGAAGCGCTTCGATGCTTTCCGGAAGACGCGTATGAAGGTCGATCCCAGAACCTCCCGCAAAAAGAAATGAACCGTAGTATTGCCTCAGATTTTGGATCGTCCGTTGAGATGAGGCAGATGAAAACACGCAGCTTGCATAAATGCCGTCGGCCTTTTTTTCGAACGCGCTCTTCCGGGCAAAGACAACCTTCCGCCCCTGCTCTTTGTAATGGCGACTCAACTTCATCAGGGCAAGGTTCGGAAGCCGGCTGTCGATATCGATCAGCAAAACGGCGCCTCTTGGTATTTTTGCCGCCTGCTTTTCAGGCCGGGTCGGATTTTGATCGGGCAGGCGCAGTTCTTTTAAAATCAGGTCATTGGAAAGAATTGAAGCGGCTTTCTGAGAAACGGCGCAGACAAACTGCATTTGCGGAAAAAGGCTGTCGAGCAGGCGGATGAATCGTGGAAAAAATTTCAGAGGGGTGACAAGATCCGGCCGGTCAAGCAGCATCAATCCCTGCATGTTCAAGGGAGTTCCCCGGAAAGGGGACGCATCCAGTACATGGCGTACCGCATCGAGCACGGGTACCAGGATCCGTTTCTGCCAGATGCACAGCTTTTGCCACGCGTCCTCAACGTCGCATTCCTTTTCCAGCCATGGCCGGGTATCCAGGTCGAGATGGGCGCTGCAAAGATCGCAGAGTTTACGATAGGTCCGGATCGCCGGATACCGGGAAATCCTTACCGCCTTGTAGTGAAGCCGGTGCAAAAATGCGACGGGGTCCGTTAAGGGCGCATTGCCGCAAAAAAGTGAGGCGAAACGCCGAATGCGGAAAAAGGGGTCGTTGAAATCAAAGTCGTCCGTACCGCGGTGGGCGGTAAATCTGCTGCCGTATCCGAGCACGAAATAGCGCGAATTTCCGCTTCCGATGGCCGGTTTCCGGACCGGAAGACCGGGCGGCAGAAAAGCGGGCGCTTTGCCCGCCGCTTCGAATCGGTTCGTTGAAGGAATGATCCGGATTCCGTATCCGAAGCGCGCCGGCAGGGAAGATCTGCTCTCCCGTCCGGGATGGGGTGCCAGCACACACGAGATCTCCAGAGGCTTGTCCGGATTTCGGCAGATTTTCTCAAACCTGAAGGGAATTTCCGGGATGTACCGAAGGCCGACACAGGGTAAGGCCATGAGCCGAAGGATTTCGCGGCTCGCCGGGTTGCCTGGTAAAAGCGTCCATTTGGATATGGCTTTTTCCCCCTTCTTTTGAAGGGTAAGATGTCCCAGGCCGTTTGCCCGGGCGTTTCGATAATGGATTTCCACCAGATACATGGGACTTCAATCTAAACGGAAAAAGCAGGAAAATCAAGGCGGCAGGCGATCTTCAGACAGGTACTGTTGACCGGCGGAAGATCCGGACGAAACGGAGCCCCCCCTCTACCCGGATACCATCATCCTGTTCCAGGAGCCCCTTCTGGAGCTGTGCGGAAGCGGCGAGGAACCGGAAGATAAAATTGAGATTACCGTGGTCCACAGTGGCCATCCAGCTAAACCTTGTCGAAAACGATGACCATTCATCTTTTTCAGAATGTCCCGGAAGCCTTTCACAGGTTGTCTTTCCAATATGAAAGTTTAAATGTTGAGAACGTCCCCAATGCTTCCCCCAATGCTTCCCCGTCCCCAAGGCTTCCCCATTTTTATTGGTTTCGTATTTTTATATGCATGACGGACATCATTATGCTACCCGCTTCAGGGGTGGTTCCTGACGACTGCCATTGTCTGTCGCTAACGACAGCTCTGGTTGTTCAGACCATCTGTAGATTACCTTCGAGGATGCCCCGGCATCGCCGGAGGAATTGGCCCACCGCTTTTCATGCTTATAAACCCTGTTGAATGAACGGTAGGATGTTTTCGGCACTCGACCGTCACCAACGAAACGGCATCGCAGGTATTCCTTGATACTGAATAAAACGACAATCATCGATGCTGCGAACGTAGGAAGATTCTTCCTGCCGAAGATCGAGCGGAACGATTTTTTGATTTCCTTTAAAAGGATTTCACTCCTTCGGTTTTGCACAAAAACAGTCGCGGCAGCAAGAAAATATCGCATCACCTTAAGTCGATTTTTAAAGTATTCTGAACGATCCCGGATTCGTTCATCCGGGTGGTTTCCACAATACATATAACCTTTTAGCGCAGTTTTCATCGCGCGCAATATGGAAGCACCGTTTCGGTTATAATCGATTTCAAAAGCGAGTCTTAAAAAATCTTCTGCTTCATCTCTATCGAAATGATCATGCCGAAACCATATTTTTCCCTGACCGTGTTGGGACTCATAAGGAATTCCTTTAAGTACTTTTCCCTGTCTTTCATAATCGTCGTACAATTTGGTTCCGGGGATCGGACCCAGCGGTGAGAATTGCAAATAATCCGGATTTAATGAGGTCACAAAGTCGACATCCTCCCAGATTGTCCGTTTATCGTGTTCTTCGAGAAATAAAATCGACGATGCCAATATGGTGATTCCTCTTTTCTGTAATTCCTTGAAGAGAACATAAAAATCAGTGCCTTTATTCTTTGTAAAGATCTCCTTTTTCGATTCGACGCCGATCCAAATAAATGTGACACCCAGACGAACAAGAATATCGAGATCACCGATCGCCTTGAGGGTTTCTGCGGAGCTGAAGATTGCAAACGAAAAATGACGATGATTTTTTTCCATCAGGTCCAGTAATTCCAGTGCGCGATCCTTCATTTTTAAAAAGTTTTCATCCAATACGCCGAAATCCGTTATATTCTTCTCCTCTTCAAATCGGCAACAAACATCGAAAATCTCCTGGCCGGTCTTTAAGTATGGAATATAATTGCCAAAGAAATGGGACGTGGCACAAAATCGGCATTTATTGGCACACCCTAGGCCCGTTATGAGAATGCCGGAATCAGGCGCCCACGGCGCCCCCATGACTTGCCTGTTGAAGGAGCTGTATTCAAGCGGATGTTTGATGGGTTTATTAATATCTTCTCCAAAAAGCTCTCTTAAAAAATATACCCCTTCACCCCTGCAGATGGAATCTTGTTCGATCATCGATTCGATATCGGGAATATTGACACCGTGACCGCCTATAATAATTTTGGATTTCGGCGATAGTTCACGGATCGTGTGGGCCATTTTCTTTGCTTTTTTAAAGTTGGGGATAATGAAACTGATCCCGATGTAGTCATAGCCTCTTTTGAGTTCTTTTTTAAACCGTTTAAAGGTCGGAAAATCGAGCACCCTGGTGGGCATATCGATATTTTCGGCCAAAAAATATAGTCCCTGGCTTCCATGATTGAACCGATAAGAAAATATCCCTTGCTCTCTGGTCACCTGATTGTGGAACAGTTCCATTTTATTTTCTTTTTCACCATATTCATCATCAACACCATACGGCCCGAATACGGACGTCAGCAATAACTTCATGCGGTTTCCTTCAGTAATAGATTTTTTGCTGGCTCAGTATACAGCAAAATAACCTGTCGCTTTGTAAAACAAATGTAAAACTATTCATCAGCGACACGATAATAACGCTGCTCGAATATTAACGCATTTATGGAAAACCGTACTGATCCCACTTCGTCTAAATGACCTCGGAAGGGCCATTCTATGTTATGAGAGGGCTCGTCTGCTTATTCCAAGGGATGCCGTCGTACGCTATGAGCGGTCGGAGGATGGCTGGGTGCGGGGGCACTTATCCTAAGAAAAGCGGGAGTGGGTGTTATCGAAGGGCCTGGAAAGGGTCATGTATGATGCAGCCCCTTCTATATCGGGTCGGCCAACCCCGGTTTTTTAAGATAAAAAGAAAACACGGTTCCGGTCAAAGATATGCCCCCCGCTACCAGAAACGGTATGGTAAACGTTTGGGTGGCGTCGGCCAGGAAGCCTCCCAAAACCGGCCCGACAGCCTGACCGATTCCGAAGAAAAGCGTGATAAACCCCAAGCCGGCCGGTGCCAAGCGCGGACCCACAAAATCTCCGGCAGCAGCGGCCATGATGGTCGGAATGCTCCAGGCGGTAAGCCCGAAAAGTACGGCCGAGAGGTAGAAGCCGAATTTCATCTTTATCAACGCATAGACGATATATGATATGCCCAGCACCAGGTATGCAAAAGCTGCTCCCCGACCGCGTCCCAGCCGATCCGAGATGCCGCCCCATATGATCCCGCAGAAAATGCTCAGTCCTCCGACCATGGCCCATAAACTACCGGCCCACGCCTGGGACATACCCATTTCCTTTACCAGATATGCGGCGAAAAAGATCATATAGATAATATAGGATAATCCGTAGAAAAAGTAGACGAAACCGAGATACCATATTGATTTCATTTTATAGACTTGGGACCACTGCAGGGCGGAAGCTTTCTTTTCAGATGCCGCTGCGATCTCTTCAGGGTCTGCGCCTACAGGCACAAGCCCCTTTTCTTCAGGCCGGCTCCTGATGAACATAAAAACGATGCCGGCAATCACAATGACCGCGCCCCCCAATATGTACCAGGAGAAACGCCACCCATCTGAACCATAAGCAGTGAGAATCGGAGGCACAATCAGACCCGAAATGAGGGTACCGGTTCCGATTCCCGCAGACACAATGCCTGTGGAAAATCCCCTTTTCTTCATGGCAAACCATGCGGAGCCCAAAGCCATGGCCGGAACATATGAAGCACCGTTTCCGAGTCCGGTCAGGAAACGCATGAAAAACGCCATGGAAAACGATTGCGCAATGCCGGTTAAAATCATGGTAACACCCATCAGTACCAGGGCCAGCGAAATTACGATTCGCGTACCGAAGTTGGCGGCAAGAAAACCGCCGATGATGGCCATGGTTAGATATCCCACAAAATTACCGGTCCCCAGCAATCCGAGCTGGGTGTAATTAAATCCGAGCCCGTCTCTCATTGCAGGCAGAATAATCGTGTAGGCCATGCGTCCAAAGCCATGGGCGGCAACAGTGGTGACAAACCCCATAAATATGACGACCCAACCGTAGTGAAATCTCTTCTGATCCATTCCGCCCTCCTTTCCAAGAGAGGTTCTCCAACGTCCGTTGACCGTTCACAGTGAATCGGTACCAACTGGAATGAAATTAGCCGCATTTTTCTTTCAGTGCAAGCAAGAATGAAGTTTTACATTTGCAGCGGAATCTGGCACATTGCATGTGACGAAAAAAAGTCGAAAGGAGTCTTTGATGGGATTCATGCAATCAAGATGTGGTCTTGCGATGTTTGTGATCCTTCTGCTTTTGGTTTTCCATATTCCTGCATGGGCGGGAACGACGGCGTTACCGGATGATAAAATAGCTGTTGCCAACGGTACGGTCATCACATCTAAAGAACTTAACAGAGAAATTAAAATATTTAAGGAGCGGCTGGCGAGATCAGGAAATCAAATTTCCGACATTCAACTGGAAGCCGTAAAGCCCAAAATATTGGAGAGTCTAATCGAGCAGGAACTGCTGTTGCAGGAAAGCCGGAAAAAAGGAGTCACGGTCCTACCTGAGGAAGTTGAAAAACAGTTTGCCAGGGTGAGAAACCGCTATCCTACCAAAGAAAAATTTGTTGAAGCGATCACGAGAATAGATCTTACCGAGGATGAACTGAGAAAAAAAATTTCAAAAGTTTTTGCCATCAACCTTTTTATCAACGCGCAAATCGCAGACAAGATTACCGTTACCGAAGAAGAAGGCAAATCCTATTATAATTCCCACCGTGATCTATTTAGAAAACCCGCGTAGGTTAGGGCGAGCTTAATCCTGATTAAACTCGATCTGTATGCAGATAAAGAGAAAAAGGAAGCCGCAGAGAAGAAAATAAAGATAATTCAGGAAAAGCTGGAAGCCAGAGAAGATTTTGCTGAAGTGGCAAAGCAATATTCAGAAGACCCCAGCAGCGTTAATGGGGGGGATTTGGGATATTTTAGTCGCGGACAGACGATGAAATCCATAGAAGACATAGCCTTTGCTCTAAAACCGAATGATGTCAGCGATGCTGTTCAAACGCCGATCGGGCTGCAGATAATAAAGGTGTTTGACAAAAAACCGGAGAAAAATCCGAGCTACGAAGAAGTTAAAAATCGAATCGTTGTTCAGGTAAGAAAAGAAAAGGTGCAGAAGGAATTGAATCAATATGTCAGTAAATTGAAGGAAGATGCGAAGGTTGAAAGGTTTCTAGAGTAGCGGTTGTGTTATCGTCAACGATCTGTTACTTTGCCGAAAACTGAAGAGAAACGTTTAAGTCATTTATATCATTAAAGAAGGAGTAACCTTAAATGGCCGAATCCGATAACAATTCTATCGATTTTTCAATCGATCGTTCCAATTTGTATAAAGAAGAATCCTTTACAGATCTAAAAGTCGGCAATATTCGACGGCTGATACCGGTTAAACCGGACGGATCGGAGGACAAAACCCGGAAAGCCATATTTGTCGGGCAGACCAATTTGATGACACCCAACGGCCCCCTGCCGATACAGGGCGTAATAAAGGCGAAAGAACTCCAGCAGGCTGTGAAGCGGTTTCCCGAAACAATGGAAGAGGCTGTGGAACGCCTGATGGAGGAAGCGCAAAAAATGAAAGATCAACAGGAATCTAAAATCATCACGAAACAGAAAGAGGATTCGAGGATCATCATTCCCGGGAGGTAATCGGAAGTTATTTGAACTTGCTAGCAGGAATTTATTTTGGACGCTGATGAACGCAGATAAAACCGATAAAAAGATTCTAAATTCTATAAATGATATTATCTGCGTATATCTGCGAAAATCTGCGTCCCATACTAATCCCCGATCCAGTTTTGTCGTGCCAGCATGGTATCGAATTTATATCCCCACCATTTATAAGGCCCCCACTTCCGGTAACGCCGGTCGATAAAGGATTTGGGCTTGCGAACTCTGGGATGATTTCGCTTTAGAAATGCGACGACAGTGGTGTCCACCGGAATTTCATGGAAATATCCGGCGAACACCAAAAGCTGCGAGCAGGCATAATCCGCAAACCCTTTTGATCGGCGCACGATCTGGTCCGCATGATGATAATCATACCCGTTCACTTCAAGCCCACCCATATTCGGATCTTTAGAAAATCGGTCACACAATTCCTTGAAATAATCCGCTCGATAACCGATGGGGAGCATGGCTTTCAATTTTTTGGCTGAATAACGGGCAAATCTGCCGGGATGAGGGAACGGATGCATTCCTGAAGGCGCAGGCTCAGTAAAGGTGCTCGAGCAGACGGCTCTGCACATCTTTTGGGTCAATGACCACGTGCAGTTGGTGGTGAAAAGGGTTTTGGCGGCATCTTCCCAGAAGGTCGGGGATCTAAGCAGGCGGCCGGCGCCTTTTTTCATGAGCCGAACATATTCAGGCCCTGCTTTCTCAGCCGCTTTCAACACCGGGGATATATCCAAATCCAGCCCCAGACTTCTTCGAATCATTGCCTCTGTTTGGCTGAGATCAGTTTTCTTCAACGTATTGTGAGAGGCTATTTCCACGTCAAGAGATTTTCGATTTTGATAGACCGAAACCCCTAAGGGATTATTCTCACACAGCACGGCAAAGAAAAGCGTCCGGGTATCATCATTCCATGAAAAAGGCGCCAGGTTTTTCCAACCATGGGCACGGCAAGTCATATCGAGGTCGTAATAAGACGGGCATTTGAAATTGATTGATGTTTTTTCCATGTTGCTTACGGTTCTTATATCCATTTGTAGAATTGGTAAATATATAATTTCACCCCATTCAACCAGCGCAGATTTGAAAACAATGTCATGTTCCTTGATCTTAACTTGCCAGGCATGAACGGTGTTGAACTGTTCCGGAAGATCAGAAAAGATAGACCGATTGCGGTTATTAATGCCATAACCGGTTATGCCTCACATTTTGAAATCACTGACTGCCGGGAAGCCGATTAAACGGCTCCCTGCCTTGTAGAAGCGGCTTTATGTGTGGTATCCATTGATCGATTTGAGTTTCACGAAATCACCTGTCCGGTGACCCCTAGCCCGGACAAGCCGGAAAAGTTACAAGTGAACTAAAGTTTTAAGTGCCTAAAGTTAAGGTATCGCTTTGCTCTATCTTTTTTTATAAAAAGGATAGAATTCCACAACTTTAGGCATTTTA
>Ga0180009_10000842_pt1 | contig 39470 bp, 35 predicted proteins | sample OS_PC_MetaG_FD_123537 | JGI IMG/M metagenome (GOLD analysis project Ga0180009, IMG submission 123537) | Groundwater microbial communities from the Aspo Hard Rock Laboratory (HRL) deep subsurface site, Sweden - OS_PC_MetaG | ecosystem: Environmental > Aquatic > Deep subsurface > Groundwater... | reverse complement strand
GGAAAGCGCCCTGGTGCTCCACGAAAAAGTGGCCGAGGCCGCCGTGGCCGGCATGCCCCACAAGCTGAAAGGCCAGGGTATCTACGCCTTCGTGATCCTGAAAAAGGGCCATGAGGGCTCGGACGGGCTGGAAAAGGAGCTGAAGAACCTGGTAAGGAAGGAAATCGGGCCCATCGCCGTCCCGGACTTCATCCAGTTCGCCTCGGCCCTGCCCAAAACCCGGAGCGGCAAGATCATGCGCCGCATCCTGAGAAAGATCGTGGAGGGCAAACTCTCCGAACTGGGCGACACCTCCACCCTCGAAGACGCCGCCGTCATCGACGAGTTGGCCGACAACCGGAAGAAGACGGAGTAAGGCGGGGATGGGAAATGTGGGGGAAACCTTTTTTGAAAAAAAGGTTTCCCCCACACCCCCTTCCCAAAAACTTTTTGCCATATTCGTTGGTTGGGTTTAGCGGGCTGGAAAGCCGAGGGCTGCCTGACCCTGTCCCGGCTTAAACCTTCATGATACAAGGAGGGCAACACCCCCCTTTGAAAAAGGGGGGCCAGGGGGGATTTCTTTTCAGCATGCAAGGCAATGGAAATATCCCCCCTCCGCCAAAATGGGGCCCAGGCCCCCAAAACCAGGCGGGCGGAAACCTGACCAACGATCCAGACGAATGACCAATCCATGAAAAACCCACAATTCGCCTTTGCCCAGGCCCAACGCGACTACCGCCGCCTGGCTGCCCAGGGCCACTCCTTTGCCATGCTCAATCTGGGCATGATGTACGAAAACGGCAACGGAGTGCCCAAAAACCCGGCCGAGGCGGCCCGGTGGTACGAAAAAGGCGCTGAAAAGGACGACCCCGCCTGTCTCGTCCGCCTGGGCATCCTCCTGGCCAATGGCCGGGGAGTGCCCAAGGACCGGGTGAAGGCCCTGGGCTGTTTCTTCCGGGCTGTGGAGCTGGGAGAGCCCGCCGCGCAGAAGCCAGCAGGCCAGGTGTGGGAGCGAATGGAAAACGAGGAGAGGGGACGGGCCAGCGTCACCGCCGGCCAGGAGCCCGACTACAAGGAGTTCCTGGAGCGCCTGGCCCGGGAAACCCGCCCCCATGCCCCAAAACCCAAGGCCTGATCCCTTCCGGGCAGGCACACCCTTGGCAGAGCACTCCCTTGGACGCAAATCCCCCCTTTGAAAAAGGGGGGCAGGGGGGATTTCTTTTTTCGTTCAGCTTTTTATCTTTTTGGTTGATGGCGATGCAACAAGTGCAAAAACTCGTCCTCCCCACCATAACCCTCTGAAAAAGCGGGATTCCGGCCTTCGCAGGAATGACGAAGAGCGTAGCTTTTGGACTTTTTGCGAGGCTGTCATGGATTGGCGGCAGGCCGGGGGGAATTCCCCGGGCAGGCCGTCACCAAAAGAACCCTCTGTGTAATCTGCTGTTTCCTTTTGCTTTTCAAACCATAACCCCAAAGGACCCACGCCATGGGCAAAATGCTGGAAAACCCCCGGGAGGCGTTCCGCCTTCTCACCGAGCCCCGGGACGCCCTGCTCCTGGAACTGGAGGAACAGGCGCGCCAGGAAGACATCCCCATCGCCGGGCCCGTGGTTGGCGGACTCCTGTCCTTGCTGTCCAGGGCCATCCGGGCCAAACGAGTCCTGGAACTGGGCACGGCCATGGGGTATTCGGGCATCTTCCTGGCCCGGGCCTGCTCCGGGGAGGCGGCCTGCCTCACCACCGTGGAGGCGGACCCGGACATAGCGGCCCGCGCCCGGGAAAACTTCGCCCGGGCCGGGGTGGAGGACCGGGTGGATGTGATGGAGGGCCAGGCCCTGGAAATCCTCTCCACCCTCTCCGGCCCCTATGACCTGGTGTTCCTGGACATCGACAAGCAAGGCTACGCCCCCACCCTTCCGGCCATCCACCGCCTGCTCCGGGTGGGTGGCCTCCTGGTGGCAGACAACACGGCCTTTGCTGAGGCAAAAACCTTCAACCGCGACCTCCTGGCCCACCCGGGCTTTACGTCCATCCAACTCTACGCCTTCCTCCCGGACCACTCCCCGGAAGACGACGGCATCGCCCTGGCCGCCAAAAAGGCCTAGGGCTGGATAGAAAAACGTGGGGGAACCCTTTTTTGAAAAAAAGGGTTCCCCCACACCCCTTCCCAAAAAACTTTGCGTTTTTCGTTGGTTATGCCTTGCAAGCCCCCAAGCGGGGGTTTTGGAAGCCTTCGCTTCACCTCGCCTTACTCGGACCAGAAATTCTTGGCCAGGCTCCGGCGTTTTTGCCAAAGATTGCCCTTTTCCGCAAAATCCAGGATTCCGGCTCCCTGGTCCGCGTCAGGAACCTGCCAGAGGCCGTTCACCGCTCCGGAAAGACCGGCGGAGAGCATCTCGAAACCCTGGGCCGTGTAGAGGTCCGTCTCGCAGCCCCGGTTGATGATGTATTTCAGCTGGCGGCAGGCCTGGAGGTTCTTGGACCGGAACACGGTCAGGAGGGACTCCACCTCGGCTTCCAGGCCGTCATCCTCCACCAGGCGGTTCCAGAGGTCCCAGTCCACGGCGCGTTTGGCGCTCTGGAGGGCGCCGATGAGGTTGATCTCCTTGCTGCGGCGCTTGCCGATGTAGCGGGAAAGCCGGGTGGTGCCGCCCCAGCCCGGGGTGATGCCGCTGTCCACCTCGGGCATGCCCCAGGTGGAACGATTCGTGGCGATGACGAAATCGCAGGCCATGGTGATCTCCAGCCCGCCTCCCACAGCCACCCCGTCCACGGCCGCGATGGTGATCTTGTCCATGTCTTCCAGGGTGTTGGCCATGTCCTGGTACACCCGGACCCGGCGCATGACGCCGTTGGCCCCCTGGTTGAGTTCCCCGTGCTCATCCTCGGCCCAGCGGAGCATCTCCGTGATGTCGTCCCCCGCGCAGAAGGCCCCGCCCGCGCCCCGGATCACCACGAACTTCACGTCCGTGGACCGCTTCACCTTATAGAGCGCTTCCACGAATTGGCTCGACATCTCGATGGAGAGGGCGTTTTTGACCTTGGGCCGGTTCAGGGTGATGTTCGCGGTGTCTCCCTGGATGTCCAGAAGCAAAGGTTTCTCCGACATGGTGGCCTCCCTTGTTTTCGTGTGAATGGAAATCCCGGGCCGTTTCCGGGCCCGGAAAACTAACTTGCTTTTTGCAAGTGATTTGGTTGTAACGATTTCGCTTGCTGTTTGCAAGCTATTTTTTTATCCTGGGAAAGATTTTTCGGAAAGGTTTTGAACATCATGAAAAAGCAGGAAGATATCCGGGCCTGCTCCGTGGGGCGGACGCTCCAGATTCTGGGGGACAAGTGGCTGTTCCTCATCCTCCGGGAGGCGTTTTTCGGCCTGCGGCACTACGACGAGTTCGCGGCCAACCTGAACATCGCCACCAACATCCTGTCCGCCAGGCTGAAGATCCTGGTGGAGAACGGCATCCTGAAAAAGGAGCGGGACCCGGCGGACGGACGGCGGTTCACCTACGGGTTCACCCGCAAGGGGCTGGACCTGTATCCCATCACGCTTGCCCTGATGCAATGGGGCGACCGCTGGCTGGCCGGGCCGGAAGGGCCGCCGCTCTTCCTCACCCACAGAACCTGCGGAAACCGCCTGGAGCCGGTCATGTGCTGCCGGGCCTGCGGCAAGCCCGTGACCGCCCCGGAAATCACCTACCAGGAAAACCCGGCCGCCCAAAAGGCGAAGGGAGAGGGCATGACAGGCAAGGAGGACTTGATCCACCGGGCCTATGGAGCGTTTTCCGGCTTCAAAAAGCCCGCCCGATGCGTGATCCACGGCGACGACTGCCCCGAGTGCCGGGACCACCAGCAAACCCTGGCCCGGGCAAGCCGGGAAACCCTGTCCATGGAGGACCTGGGGCCAATCACCTTCAGCCCCCTGCCCCACATGAGCCCCGAAGCCCTGGCGTATTTTCTCCCCCGGCTGGCGGAGCTGGCCGTAAAAAACCAGGCCGACGTGGATCGCGAACCCTTCCTGACCCGCTTCATCGCCCTGGTCCACGACGGCCCGGAGATCGACCGCTTCCGCCTGTTCGGCCCCGAACAGCGCCGGGTGGTGGCGGATACGCTGAAATTTCTGCGCGAGCATTACGCCGGAGTCATCCAACGGGAAGGCTGGACCACGGAGTGGGAAGAGGCTTTGGGACGCTGGAGGGCCTGAACGCCCCTTGCAAGCCGCTCCCCGATCTCTTGAGTCCCGGGCCTAGCAACAAGGTGGCCATGAATATTGAGGGGGCCCGCAGAACCGGTAAAGGACAACCAGACTCCTGAAAGGCTGTCATGGACATTTTCGTTTCACCGGATGGATGTGGACGCGAGGGAAGCCCGGAGGCCCCTTGTTCCTGGGAGACCGCACGGGAACTAGTCCGGGAGCACAACCGGGATATGGAATCCGACATAACGGTCCATTTTCAAAGCGGCTTGTACCGCCTGGGGTCCCCCATTCTGCTGGGACCTGAGGACTCAGGCCAAAACGGCTGCAAGGTTTGTTGGAGAAACGCGCCGGGTTCCCGGCCGGTCCTCTCGGGCGGTGTGGAGATTTCCGGCTGGAGGGTTCACGACCCAACGAAAAACATCTGGAAGGTGAAAGTCCCTGCCGGGACAGCGTTCTCCCATTTCTGGATCGAGGGAAAACGGGCCACCCGGGCCTGGTCCGGCTGGAACCCGAAAGGATTTACAGCGGCTCCGGCCGGGCTGCGCGTCAGAAGGGAAGAACGCGGCATAGCCCGCTGGAAGAACCCCAGGGACCTTTTCGTTCTCAAGCGTTCAGGCTGGTACCAAGCCTATTGCCCGGTAACAGGCATCACGGAGAGCAGAATCTTCACGGACCCGGCCAGTGAAAAGACGCTGGAAGTTCCCGCATCCGCCAAACCCGTAATCAACTGGACAGGTCTTTTTTTTCTCAATCGCGTCCTCAAACGGTTCAAGACGGAGTTCGCGTTGGAGAACGCCTACGAATTGCTGAGCGATCCCGGGGAATGGTACCTCGACCAGCCCGATTCCACCCTCTATTACATCCCCCTGTCAGACGGTTTTTCCGAGAAAACGCCCGGGACCTATCCGGTCGGCAGGACATTGATAAAGCTCGATGGAAGCCTTGAAAATCCCGTATCCAATATCGAAATCCGGGGAATGACTTTTTGCTACACCGGGGGAAGCAAAACCGGCATCACAGCAGGCGTGCCCACGGAACCGACCCACGGGACCACGCCCCTGCCGCCGGAGAGCTGCCTTCAGGTCAATGCGGGAAACAGCATCACGATACGATCCAATCTGTTCGTTCACATCGGCGCGGATGCGCTCCATTTTGATCTGGGCGGCCAGGGGGTCGAGGTTTGCGGAAACGGATTCGGAGACATCTCGCGCTCCGCGATCTCTCTTTCCCAAACCAATCTCACCCCTTGCGACGGAACGGAAAAAACCGTTCACCCGGAAAATCTGACCAAATTTTTTGACGGAGTGGATGTCAGGAACAACTACATCCGGGATGTGGCCATGGACGATGCCTGCCAGGCCATCACCTTTACCGAATTTACGCGGAACATCCGCTTTGTGCACAACGAATTCCGCAACATCCCCAAGGCGGCGATCCGGAACAGCTGGCGGTATTTTGGCTGGAGGGGGCATACAGGGGGGATAGAATACGCATGGAACCGCGTATCCAATGCCTGTACAAGAGCTCTTTTCGACTTTTCCGCCCTGTATATAAGCTGCAGCAATGCGGGCGAATCCAGCATCCACCACAATTTTGTCGACGGTGTTTCAGGATTCAATTTCGCCATCTATATCGACGTGTTTGCCGAAAACGTCTCCATCCACAACAATGTCATACGTTCCGCCCACGGCTGGCTCAATTTCATGGCAAGCTCCGGCAACCATGCATTTGACAACTGGACAGACACCCGAAGAAAAGTGGACGCCTCCCTGCCAACCTTCCGCTTCTGGCCCGCGAACCGAGTCCGCAACAACCATTTTGTCTCCAGGCGCAAAAACGGGCCCTGGCCGGATGGGGCCAAAAACATCATGGAACAATCCGGCCTGGAGGAAAATTTCTCACCCCTCCGGCAGATGGTGGATAAGGAGTGCCCTTAGTCCGTTTAGTTGGGCCGCGGGTGGCCCCGGCGCCCAAGGCTGATGGGGTCAAAAAAGGCAAAATGTTCGTCACCCCCGCGAAAACGTGGCCCATAACCATTTGAAAAAAATGGATTCCTGCTTTCGCAGGAATGACGAAGATCGCAGCTTTTCGGCTTTTTCCGGGGCCATCAAGGCTGGGGCGGTGCCCGAGGCTTCCAGGCCCGGCTATTTCCTGCGTTGGTAGTACCGAAAAAGCTGAAACGCCTCGATTCCTCCGAAGAGCAATCCCGTCAGCAAATAGAGCCAGAGCTGGATGCGGTAGCCGTCCTTCCACCGGCGGTCGTCTGCGTGAAAGCAGGTCTGATCCAGGCACAGGGCCTCCACCTGGTCCCCGGTGTTCACCTGGCCGTACACCCAGGGCGAGACCTGGGCCGATCCCTTGCAATAACAGCCCTCCCGGCTTGCAAGCTCCAGGACGTGAAGCGTGTAGGAGGTCCCCTTGCCGCCTCCCTGGCTCTTCTCCCACTTGTCCAGGACCGTGGCCATGACGGGCTTCATGTCCCCCTGGCGCGACGGAGCCATGACCCAATCCCAGTTCCGGAAAAAACCCCAAAACCCCGTGACAGCCAAAAAAATCAGGAGGATGTGGGTGAGGATCTTTTTGTAGTCGTACCCGATGGTTTCCAACCGGTCGCCCTTCCCTATTCCCCCTTTTTGTACTCCGCCAAGCGCGCGTCCGCCCAGTCCAGCAGGGCGGTCAGGTCCCGGGGGTTTTCCGCCGCATGGTCGCAGCCGCAGCCCAGGCAGTCCCGGATGCTCCGGCCCGAAAACTGGCTGCAGGGAAGGACCCGGCCCGAGGGGGACCTCCGCTGGCCTTCCTTGTTGGGAAGGATGGAGGCGTTGGACCCGCCGTAGTAGTACCAGTTGGTGAGGGCGCATCCGCCCCCGTGCTCCGGGCTGGGGCAGGAACAGATGGTGTAGGGCTGGCCCAGGCATTTCATGGTGGTGAACATGACCCCCCGGGCCCCGTACAGGGTCATGGCCATGAGAAAGGCCAGCTCCTTGTTCAGGAGGTGGCACTTGCGGTTCACGTGGAGCGACCGGACCCAGGCCTGGGTGTAACGGTCCGTCACCGGAAGGATCTCCCACCCGGGGTAGGTTGCGGCAAAAAGGTTCTGCAGGACCTGGCGGGCCGGGAGACGGCTCCGGTCCCGGGCCAGGGCCGCAAACACGGGATCGAATCTCCCGTCCGTATCCGGCAGGCTGCCGTGAGCAGCCATCAGGGCCTCGTACCGGTCTGCCAGGCGGTCCACCAAAAGCCGGGCTTTTTCCTCCCCCACGGTCAGGCGCACCTCGCCGTTGGCGTCCCGGAGGTCGTCGGAGATGCCCGAGCTGCGGCACACGCAATGGGACAGGTACACCGCCGGAGCGTCCAGGATTTCCCCCATAACCTCCCGGGGGGGCATGGCCTGGCCGTTCAACACATAGTGCAGGCCCGCGTCCCGGAGGACCGGCATGACCTCGGCAGGCATATGGGACAACCACCAGGCGGTCAGGGTGCCCAGCTCGTGGGCCACGGGGAAAGTGGTGGCCCTCTGCCACAGAAAATAATGCCCCATGACCCGGGCCATGCGCTCGGCCACCGGCCGTTTCAGCCCCGGCTTGCCGCCCTCCAGAAGGGCCTGGGCCAGGAGCTTGACCAGCTGCGCCTTTTCCGCGTGGGCGGCGCTCTCGTGGAGGGGCTCGGGGTTCTTCCTCAGGCGCATGTCCTTGACCCGGGCCAGCAAGGCGGCCAGTTCCCGGGTCAGCCGGGGCTTGCGGGCCGCCATTTCCGGCGGCTCGGGCCAGGATCCGTGGTTTTCTCCATGGCTGTGGCTGTGGCGAATACCTTCTATCAGGGGATCGATATGCATAATGCCTCGCTGACAGGGTGAATCTGGATGGTTTTCAGGCGATTGGAGGGAAATCCCCCCTGCCTGCTTTTTTAGGCCCGGCGGGGCTGGGGAAAGGATCGAAACGCCTTTGCCTGTCCAGCGAATCCCCCCGCCCCCTTTGGAAAAGGGGCGAGTCCGGCCCGGGACGCGCTGCAAACGAACGCCCCCGGGGCTGCCGCTCCAACCGCATGATGCAGATTATGCCGAAGGGATGCGCGATTCAAGCCCCGCGCGCCCTAATCCTTCTCCGCAGGCGCGGCCCCCATGCGCACGGCCCCCTCCCGGACGAGTCCCTCCACTGCCTCCTCCGAGTACCCCAGTTCCGCCAGAATCTCCTTGGAATGCTGGCCCAGGGCCGGGGCAAAGGACCGGGTGGCCGGGGCGGCGGCGGAGAAGTGGTGGGGATAGCCTGGGATCTTCATGGGGCCCTTTTCCGGGTGGTCGTACTCCACCACGTAGCCGCATTCCAGGGCCTGGGGGTCGGCAAACACGTCCTCGATGCGCTGGACCGGGGAGAACATGAGGCCGCATTCCGTGAATACCTTCATCCACTCGTCCCGGGTCCGGGAGGCGATGACCGCGTCGAAGATGACCACCAGCTCACGGCAGTTCTTCCGCCGGGCGGGCCGGTCCGCAAACCGGGGGTCCGTGAGGAGGGCCTCCTGGCCCGTGACCCGGCAGAACCGCTCCCAGTACTTTTCCTCCGGGTGGTGGACGCCCAGGATCCACTTGCCGTCCGCGCACTGGAAGTTGTTCCTAAGCGGCGAGTTCTCGAATCGGACCCAGGAGATGCTGGGGTCTGTGCCGAGCATGGATTTACACATGTAGTTGGCGTACAGGAGCCAGATGCCCGTGGAGAACAGGGAGACGTGGACCTCCTGGCCGACCCCGTGGCGCTCCCGGGCGAACAGGGCGGCCAGGACGGCATGGGAAGCCGCGATGGCCGTGGCCTGGTCCAGGACCGCCAGATGCACCAGTTGGGGGCGCTCAGGGTCGGAGAGGAACATCATGCCGCTCCGGGCCTGGCCCATGGGGTCAAAGGCGCCCATGTCCGCGGCCGGGCCGTCCGGGCCGTAGCCCGACACGTTGGCGTGGATGATCCTGGGGTTCAGGGCCCGGATGGACTCGTAGTCGATGTTGAGCTTCGTCTTGGTGGATTTTCTCAGGTTGGTGAGAAACACGTCCGCCCCGGCCACCAGCTTTTCCAGCACCTCCCGGCCCCGGGGGGTCTTGATATCCAGGCAGATGCCCCGCTTGTTGCGATTGGACACCTCGTACATAATGCTCTCGCCCGTGGCCGGGTCTTCGATGGAAAGCCCTCCCACCACGGTCCAGAACCGCTCGGGGTCGCCATTTTTCGCCTCGATCTTCACCACATCGGCCCCCAGGTCCCCCAGGATGGCCCCGGCTCCGGGACCTGCGTGGAATACCCCGTACTCCACCACCCGAACCCCGGTCAGAGGCCCGTGCTTCATCCGTTCATCCACCTGATCCGTCATATTCTCTCCCCATGCCGGGACGCGCCCCTGGTTGATTTTGAAAAAGCATAAGATATCCGCAGATTACGCAGATAGAATGTGCGCCGGGGTCTCCGGGCAAAGTGGGGCCAACATAGCGGGCAGGGACGGGTTTGACAAGGGGACGAAGGGACGGGAAACGCGGGGGATACGGAGCGACGTCAGGCTTCGGCCAGCACCCGGGCCACCAGCCGGTCGGCGTTTTTTTGCATGGCGAAGAAATCGCCCTCGGACAGGCCTGCGCCCAGGACCACCAGGCGGGCGCGTTCCAGGGTCATGAGGTCACCGGGGGCGTGGGAGTCGGAGTTCACCACCATGGCCGCGCCGAGTTTCTTGGCGAGCCGGGCCACGTGGCCGTTGGTGAGGCTGTGGCCCTTGCGGCCGGTGATCTCCAGGAGCACGTTGTTTTTCGCGGCCAGGGCCACGTCCTCTTCGGTGATGAGGCCCGGATGAGCCAAAACATCCACCCCGGCCAGGATGGCGGCACGGTTGGTGCCCGGCGGCACGGGTTCCACCACGGTCTCGCCGTGGACCACCACGATTTTGGCCCCCAGTTCCCGGGCCCGGGCTGCGAGGGGCGCGATAAGGGACAGGGGCAAGTGGGTGAGCTCGATGCCCGGAAGGATGGTGAAGGGCGGGTCCATGGCCTCGGAAAGCAACCGGGCCGCGGCAGCCACCCGGGGCACGATGAGGTCCAGGTTGGCCGGGTCGCCGTGGTCTGTGATGGCGATGGCGGAAAGCCCGGCCACCTGGGCCCGCCGGGCCAGTTCGGCCACGATGAGTTCCCCGTCGGAAAACGTGGTGTGGGTGTGGAGATCGATCATGGCCGCTTCCGGGTCAAGAGGTTGGAGAATGTCTTCTGGCGGTTGCAGGGGCGGAGTTTCCAATCCCGGTTGCAGCGTGAAAAAAAATCCCCCCTGCCCCCCTTTTTCAAAGGGGGGTTTCCGCTTGATGCTTCAAATAGGGGGGGCCCCGCTTGATGCCTTTCCGGATTCCTACACCTTCCCGAAATCGTCCGGGTTCAGGTTCTCCAGGTACTCGGTCCACTTCTTCCCCTCTTCGCTGGTGTCCTCGGCCTGGCCCTGGGGGGGCGACGTCTGGCTGGACCGGTTGATGACGTCGTCCTCGGCGAAGATGGGGCACTTGGCCCTAAGCGCCATGGCGATGGCGTCCGAGGGCCGGGAATCCATGGAAAAGGAGTTCTCCCCGCCGGAGAAGTAGACCCGGGCGAAGTAGGTGTTGTCCTTGAGGTCGCAGACCTCCACCTTGTCCAGGGTGAAGCGGGCGGCGTCCAGAAACGCCTTGAACAGGTCGTGGGTCATGGGCCGGCCGAACTCCACCTTCTGCAGGGCCATGGCGATGGACGCAGCCTCCAGGAGCCCGATCCAGATGGGCAGGGTTCGTTCTTCCCCGCCGTCCCGGGTTTTCAGGATGAGGATGGGCGTGTTGGAGGAGGGATCCAGAGCAAGGCCCGTGACTTCCATTTCAAGCAGCATGGGTGACCTCCTGTGCGCGGGTTCTGTCCGGACCGGCGGCCGGCCGCCCCCAAAGGGAGTGGGCGTTTCCCCGTTCGATCCGCACCTCCACGAACGTCCCCACCAGCTGACGGGCGTTCTCGGCCGGGAAATTCACGGTGCGGTTGTCCGGACAGCGCCCGGACGCCTCGCGTTCGTCCTTCCGGCTGGCTCCTTCCACGAGCACCGTGCAGACCGTTCCCTCCAGGGCGCGATTTTTCCGGAGGCCGATTTCGTTGGCCAGCTCGATGAGTTCGTTCAGGCGGCGGGATTTCTCGGCCTCGGAAATCTTGTCCGGAAAACCGCTGGCCGCGGTATAGGGCCGGTCCGAGTACTTGAAGGAGAAAACCCCGTCAAAATCCCCCTCGGCCACCAGGTGCAGGGTTTGCTGAAACTCGGCCCGGGTCTCCCCGGGAAAGCCCACGATGATGTCCGTGGTCACGGCCATGCCCTCCCGGACCCGCCGCAGGGCTGAGAGCTTTTCCAGGTACTGGCCCACCGTGTATCTGCGGTTCATGGCTGCGAGCACCCGGTCCGAACCCGACTGTACAGGAAGATGAACACGGCCGCACAGTTTGTCCAGGCGGGAAAAGGCATCCACCAGGGCAGGCGAAAGATCCTTGGGGTGGGAGGTGACGAAACGCAGCCGTTGGATGCCGGAAACGCCGTGGACCTGGTCCAGAAGCTCCACGAAATCCGGCATCCCCTCCTTTTTCCCGTAGGAGTTCACGTTCTGGCCCAGGAGGGTCAACTCCTTCACTCCCTGGTCCGCCAGGGCCCGGACTTCGGCAAGAATCTCTTCCGGCGGCCTGGAGATCTCCCGGCCCCGGACATGGGGCACCACGCAGTAGGAGCAGAAATTGTCGCAGCCGCTCATGATGGTGACAAAGGCGGAAATCCGCTCCCTTTTCCGGGGAAGCGGGGCCAGGGGGAGGGTGTCCCCCAGGGCCGTGTCCACCACCGGCCTCCCCGTGTCCACGCGCTCGGCCACCACCTGGGCCACCCGGGCCATGGCATGGGTGCCGATGACCATATCCACCGCAGGGGCCCGGGTCAGGATCTCCGCCCCCCGGGCCTGGGCCACGCAGCCGGCCACGGCGATCAACAGGTCCGGCCGCCGCGCCTTGATCTCCGCCAGGCGGCCCAGGTAGCTGTAGACCTTGTCCTCCGCCTTTTCCCGCACGGCGCAGGTGTTCACGATGATGAGGTCCGCACCCCGGGGGCTGTCCCAGGGTTCATACCCCATGGGGGCCAGAAGATCCTCCATGCGGGCCGAATCGTGGACATTCATCTGGCAGCCCATGGTCTGTATGTGGACACGCCTGTTCATGGGACGGCCTTGACCCCCAGAGCCTCCAAGGTCTTGATGTCCTTCATCCGAATGCGGACATTCCCGTAGCGCGAGACGCCGTAACAGGCCTCGTCCGGGTTCATGGCCAGGGAAAGGACATCGCCGTCCTTCATGGTGAAATCAGCCGTGACCCCGGTGGTGGAGATGAGGAAACGGGCCGAGGCGATCTTGGAGAACTCCACGGAAAGCTGGGTCTTGCCCCGCCTGCCCATGAAGTAGGTCTGGCCCTCGCAGGAGAATTTCTCCACGGTGGTGGTCACGTCTTCCTGATCCGTGACGGTGGCCGTGAAGTTCCTGTCCGGCTCCGGGACCCGGAGTTGGTTGTCGCTCTGGGCCACGCCCATGCCCAGGAAAAGGGGGAGGGCCAGGACGCATACGGCCAGGATACGGGTTTTCATGGGTTTTTGTCCTTGTCTGCCGGGGTGATGTCCATTTCCCGGGAAAGATCCGCGAGGATTCCGTCCAGCTCCTGCACGCGGTCCGGCGGGCAGGCAATGGCCACCAGCCCGGCCCGGGCATCCAGGGTGGTCTGAACCGCCAGGCCGTCGCAGGCCTCCAGGATGAACCGCAGGAAATGGATCTCCCGGGGCTTTACCCGATATGCCCGCACAATACACTCCATAATGAGAAATTTTAACCCGCCTTTCCCCGCAGGCGCAAGCCCAAACGAGTCCGGACCGGAGACCCGGGGCGGGATGGCCGAAATGGCCCCTCTTTCCGGGAAGGTTTCAGAACAGGGCCCGGGAATCCAAGTCCGTGGTTTACCTCGCCCCTGGGATTCGTTATCATGCCGGAACGCATGATGCCCCCCAGGGCCCGGGTCGGCCCGTTCCTTTCTGGATGTTCCATGAAACCACGCTGGCTTTTCCGAAAACCCGATCCGTCCGCCGTGCGCCGGCTGGCCGGGGCCCTTTCCTGCCACCCGGCCGTGGCCGCGGCCCTGGTGAACCGCCGGCTGGACGACCCGGACCGGGCCCGGGCCTTTCTTTCCCCCAGCCTTTCCGAACTGCCCCTGCCCTGCTCCATGGCGGACATGGACGCGGCGGTCCTGCGCCTGGCCGTGGCCGTGGAAACGGGGGAAGGCATCCTGGTGTTCGGGGACTACGACGCGGACGGGGTTTCCGCCACGGCCCTGTACACCGAGTTCCTGGAGGAATGCGGGGCCCGGGTGGCCTTTCATATCCCCCACCGCGCGGAAGAGGGCTACGGCCTCAAGGAATCCCACGTCACGGAGTTGGCCGTGCGCCTGGGGGCCAGGGTGATCCTCACGGCGGACTGTGGAGTGTCCAGCCACGAGGCCGGGGCCGCAGCGGCCGCCAAGGGGCTCTCCCTGGTGGTGACGGATCACCACGAGCCCCCGGAGACGCTCCCCCGGGCCGAGGCGGTGGTGAACCCCAAACGCACGGACTGCCCCTCGGGACTGGGGTACCTGGCCGGCGTGGGGGTGGCCTTTTTTGTCTGCGCCCATCTGAGGGCCGCGCTTCGGGACCGGGGGTGGTTCGCCAAACGGCCGGAGCCCAACCTCCTGGAAAAATGCGACCTGGTGGCCCTGGGCACCATCGCGGACCTGGTGCCCCTGGTGGGGGCAAACCGCGTGCTGGTCCGGGCGGGGCTGGACCACATGGCCGCCCGGCCCCGGCCGGGGATCGCCGCCCTCATGGAGGTGGCCGGGGTGATCCCCGCCCACGTGACCGAACGGGACGTGGCCTTTTCCCTGGCCCCCCGCATCAACGCCGCCGGGCGGCTGGCCCATGCGGAGATCTGCGTGGAGCTGTTGCGCACCACCCATCCCGGGGCGGCCCGGACCCGGGCCCTGGAGTTGGAAGAGCTGAACACCCGCCGCCGGGAGATCGAGTCCCATCTCTTTGACCAGGCCCTGGAGCTGGCCACAAGCCCCTGGGGCCGGGACTTCTCCCATTCCCTGGTCCTGACGGGCGATGGGTGGCACCAGGGGGTGGCGGGCATCGCCGCGTCCCGGATGGCGTCCAGGTTTCACCGCCCGGTGGCGATCCTGTGCGCGGGCAGGGACGGGAAGATCCGGGGCTCGGCCCGGAGCGTGCCGGGGGTGGACCTGGTGGAACTCCTGCGGGCCAACGCCGACCTTTTGGTGGCCTACGGCGGCCACGCCATGGCTGCGGGCCTGGAGGTGGCCCCGGAGAGCGTCCAGGAGTTCGCCCGGCGGTTCGAGAAGACGGCCGCCGAGGCTGTCCGGGGCCGGGACCTCACCCCCCGGCTGCACATCGACTGGCCCCTGGCCCTAAACGAGGTGGGGCCGGAACTGGCCGATGAAATCGAGACCCTGGGGCCCTTTGGCGAGGGCAACCCCGAACCCCTGTTCGCCGGACAGGACGTGGCTCTGTCCCGCCAGCGGGTGGTAGGCCGGGGGGCCCGGACCATGACCCTCGCCCAGAACGGCGTCCAGACCGCCAACGCCCTTTCCGCCATCTGGTTTTCGCCCGACGGGGAGGATGACCTGCCTCCTCTCCTGCCCCGGGTGTGCTTCAAGGTCTGCTGGAATCGCTTCCACCGCCAGAAAACCCTCCAACTCCAGGTGGCGGGGGTGGACCTGGAAACGGTGTCATGAACCCATCTCAAAAATCTTTGGAGATGGGTTCATAAAGTCCTCTTGTCCGCCCCGGCCCCGGGGTGAAAAAAATGATTTTTCCCCCTCCAGAACCCAATCTTTTTGTTGCATTTCCACCGGACGGACATTATAGCTCCTTCTTTTAGGAGGAGAACCGACATGGGTAAAGTTTTCAGGCCGTCGAACCGTGAGTCGCGCATCCTGAACCGTATCGAGAGTTCCAAGGAGCACGCCCGGCGGCAGGCCATCCAGCAGATCCCCGAATGCATGGACCCCCTGGCCAACGCCATGGCCTCCAAGCTCGTGGAAAACGGCATCGTGGAAACCACCAGCCAGAACAAGCTGGAGGAGGACCTTCGAGTGTGCCTGGACAACCTCACCCGGGCCGATGAATTCGATATCGAATACAAGACCACGCCGTTCCGCCGTGTGGTGCCCAATCCCCACACCGTTTCCCTATATCTCACAGCCTACGTCATCGAGAAGCTCATCGACCACAAGCACGTGGTGGACATCTACGGGGACGACGCCACGGTGTACGCGGCCATCCACCAGCAGGTGAAACGCTTCCTTCCATGACATGCGCCCGACCTTCCATCCCAGACTCGCGGGGCAGACCCCTTTTGACGACCCGGGAGTCTTCGTAGGCTTCATCTTCGAGAAACGCGCCCTTCTGTTCGACCTGGGACACGCCACGGCCCTCTCTTCCCGGGACCTGGTCAAGGTGTCCCACGCCTTTGTGTCCCACACCCACATGGATCACTTCATCGGGTTCGACCATTTGGTGAGGCTCCTCCTGGGCCGGAACAAGCACTTGTTCGTTTACGGCCCCCCGGGTTTCCTGAAAAACGTGGAGGGGCACCTGTCCGGGTATACCTGGAACCTGGTGGAGAACTACGGAAGCCGGTTCCTGCTCACGGCCGCCGAGGTGGGGACTGATGAAGTCATCACCCGGACCTACGCCTGCGGCAAGGCCTTCGCCCCCGTGGAAGAGGCCCGGGAACCCTTTTCCGGCATCCTGTTCTCCGAACCCTCCCTCACGGTTTCCGCCACCGTCCTGGACCACAAGACCCCCTGCCTGGGTTTCGCACTCAGCGAGCGGTTCCATGTAAACGTCCTGAAGGACCGGCTTGCGGAAATGGGGCTTGCCATCGGCCCCTGGCTGGCCCGGATGAAGGAGGCCCTGTGGACCGGGGCGCCCTTGGACAGCCTTTTGGATGCCCCGGCCGTGGATGGCTCCATCCGCCGCCTCCCTCTGGGCGAGGTGAGGGAAAAGGCCGTGCGCATCTCCCCGGGCCAGAAGATCGCCTACGTCACGGACGTGGTGGCCAGCCCGGAAAACGAGGCACGCATCCTGGACCTGGCCGCCAACGCGGACCACCTCTTCATCGAGGCGGCCTTTCTCCACGAGGATCTTGCCGAGGCCCGGAAAAAGCACCACCTCACAGCCCGCCAGGCTGGAGACCTGGCCCGCCGCGCCGGGGCCAGGGATTTCACCGTGTTCCACATCTCCCCCCGCTACGCCGGCCGGGAAAACGAACTCCACGCCGAGGCCCTCCGGGCGTTCTCCGGGGAATAGCACGCCGCCGGCCCCCCCCAAACCCCATCATGGTTGTTTTCGGTTATTTTCGGTAGGTATTTTCCTTGATGTCCCGGCAGGACAGATGATAAGGGAGTTTTCTGAACCCCGGACATTCATCTCGGAAAGGAGCCTTCCAGAACCATGAAGAAATTTTTTCCCCTCGGAATACTGATCTCCCTGTTCCTGGCCCTGCCCTGCCTGGCGGCCGAGGGCGAAATCAAGATGTCCACCACCACCAGCACCCAGGCCTCGGGCCTGCTGGATGTTCTCCTCCCGGCTTTCACTGCGGATACGGGCATTCAGGTGAAGGTGTTTGCCAAGGGTACGGGCGCGGCCCTCCGGGACGGCACGGACGGCAACGTGGACGTGATCTTTGTCCACGCCCCGGACCGGGAGGAAAAATTCGTGGCCGACGGGTACGGCACCAAACGCTACGCTGTCATGCACAACGATTTCGTGATCCTGGGGCCCCCGTCAGACCCGGCGGGCGTCAAGGGGCTGGCCAATGCGGCCAACGCCCTGGAGAAAATTGCCGGGGCAAGGGCGATCTTCGTCTCCCGGGGAGACGACTCGGGCACCCACACCAAGGAGCAGGACATCTGGCGCAAAACCTCCGTTCCCGTGAAGGAGAACCGGGGCTCCATCACCAAGAGCGACAAGGTGATCCAGATCACCTATTTAGCCCCCGAGGGCGGCTGGTATCTCTCCATCGGCCAGGGCATGGGCAAGGCCCTCACCTTTGCCGAGGAGAAGCAGGGCTATTGCCTGGCCGACCGGGGCACCTACCTGAAGTTCAAGTTCGGCCGGGATCAGGGCCTGGACCTGGAAGTCCTGGTGGAGGGAGACCCCATCCTGTTCAACCTCTACGGCGTGATCCCCGTGAACCCGGCGAAATTCCCCATGTGAACTCTGCGGGCGCCAATGCCTTTGCCGAATGGGTCACCTCGGAGAAAGGGCAAAAAATCATCCGGGACTACCGCCTCCTGGACCGGCCCCTGTTCATCCCGGAAGCGGTGAAATAGGACAGGAAACCCATTGCCCAGCCGCCGGGACCGATTCCTCCCGGACGCGAACCGATTCCGGAGCGCTCAAACAGGCCGCGTGCCCCTCAACCCAATCCCCCCTGCCCCCCTTTGAAAAAGGGGGGAACCCGATAAAAAGGAGGGAGGAAACCCGATTCCCGTGGGATACCTCACCCAAAGCACGGCCGCCGCAGTACACCTCATCATCGGCGCGGACCCGGAACTCCTGGAGATCGTCCGGGTCTCCCTGGTGGTGTGCGGCTCGTCCACGGTCATCGCCTCGGTCCTGGGCATCCCAATGGGGCTGGCCATCGCCTTTGCCGAATTTCCGGGCAAACGCCTGGCCATCACCCTCCTGAACACCCTTATGGCCCTGCCCACGGTGGTGGTGGGGCTTCTGGTCTACGCCTTCCTCTCCCGCCGGGGGCTCCTAGGGCCCCTGGGGCTCCTCTACACCAAACGGGCCATGGTCCTGGGCCAGATCATCCTGGTCATACCCCTTTGCGCCACCTTTGCCCTGGCCGCTGTTTCCCGCCTGGACCCCCGGTTCCGCCAGACAGCCCTCACCCTGGGGGCAGGCCCGGTGCGGGCCGCCGCGGCGGTGGCCTGGGAGGCCCGGTTCGCCCTGGCCGCCGGAGTGGCCGCGACCTTTGGCCGGGTCATCGCCGAAGTGGGGGTGGCCATGATGCTGGGGGGCAATGTCAAGGGATTCACCCGGACCATGACCACGGCCATGGCCCTGGAGTACGACAAGGGCCAGTTCGACTTGGCCGTGGCCCTGGGCATCGTGCTCATGGCCCTGTCCTTTGGCGTGAACCTGGTGGTCCACCTGTTCCAGGGAAGGATGCGGACATGAGCAGGGCCATCCTGACCTCCACCTCCGCGCCCCTGTACGAAATCTCGGGTCTGGTCCGGGCCCATGGGGGGAAAAAGGTCCTGGATGTGGCCGCCCTGGAGGTCCGCCAGGGGGAAATCTGCGGCGTGGTGGGCCCCAACGGAGCGGGCAAGACCACCCTCCTTTCCCTTTTGGCCTTTTTGGACCGGCCCACGGCCGGAGAGATCCGCTTCGCCGGAAAACCCGCCCCCTCGGACGCCCGGGGCCTGGTGGCCCTCCGGCGTCAGGCCGTGCTCATCCACCAGCATCCTGTTTTCTTCTCGGGTACGGTGAAAAAAAACCTGGAGTTCGGGTTGAAGCTCCGCAAGGTGCCCGAGGCGAGGCGGGCGGCCCTGGTGGAGGAAAGCCTGGACCTCGTGGGCATGCGCCCCTTTCTTCACGCCCGGGCCCAAAGCCTTTCCGGGGGCGAGACCATGCGGGCGGCCATCGCCCGGGCCGTGGCCCTGTCCCCCCGGGTGATCCTGTGCGACGAGCCCACGGCCGGGGTGGACGACCAGGCCCGGGCCGCCGTGGCCCGGCTCCTTTCCAACGTGAACCGGGAAAAGGGCATCACCATCCTGTTCACGTCCCACGACGCCTTCTGGGCCCGGAACCTGGCCCGGCGCAGGGTGCGCCTCTATGAGGGCCGCCTGGTGCCCCCGGCCTGGGAGAACCTGTTCCACGGCACGGTGGAAACAGGCCCGGACCCGGGCGATGGGGTGCTGGTCCTGCCCTCCGGGCTGCGCCTCCCGGCTCCGGGGCTTTCCCCTGGACCGGCCCGGGTGGCTGTGGACCCGGCTTTCGTGGAGCTGGAAAAGGGGGAACCGGCCCGAAACGCCCCGGGAGTCCTGTCCGGCACGGTGATCCAGGTGGGGATGGAAAACGGAGGAGTCCGGATCCTGGTGGACGCCGTCATCTCCCTGAGCGCCGTCCTCCCCATGGACCGCTACCGGAAATCCGGCATCCTGGCCGGGGACCGGGTTCAGGTGCGCATTCCCCCGGCGGCGATTCAGGAAAACTGAAATCCACGGATGGCGCGGATTACGCGGATGGCACAAAAAAAGCCCCGGCCTTGCGGCCGGGGCTTTTTGTTTCCGAAGCCGGGTGGCCCGACGGAATTCAATTCAGATACACGGGCATACCCATGGCCGGCCAGATGAGCCACACGGCCAGCCCGACGACCCCCAGGAGGATAGCCGAGGCCGGGAGGCCGTACAGGAAGAACTCACCCGTGGTGAACTGCTTGCTGTCGTAGGCGATGGCGTTGGGGGCCGCCCCCACCAGGAGGAGGAAGGGCATGCCCGCCGCCACCAGGGAGGCGAACAGGATCACCTCAGGCGCCACATTCAGATAGGGCGCGATGACCAGGGCCACGGGAAGCGAAATGGCGATGGCCGCCACGTTCATGATGAAGTTGGTCATGATCATGACGAAAAAGGCGATGCCCATGATGAACACGAACTTGGGCGCGGTCTTGAACATGACCAGCCAGTTCACGGCCAGCCACTTGGCCGCCCCGGTCTCCCACAGGCAGAAGCCGATGCTCATGGCTCCGGCGAAAAGGAGGATGATGTTCCAGGGAATCTCCTCCAGATCCTTGATGTCCAGGATGTTCAGGAGGAAAAAGGCGATGGTGGACAACAGGATGATGGCCGTCTTGTCCACGGGCTGGAGCGCCGGGATGAAGGCGCGCAGGCTCATGACCAGGATGGCCGAAAAGATGATGACCGACGCCACGATCTCCTTGCGCGTGATGGGTCCCATGGCTGCGGAAAGCCGCTTGGCCCTGTCCTTGAGGCCCGGGATGGTGGCTTTTTCGGGTTTCAGGAAGATCATGAAAAAGCCCCAGAGCAGAAAAACCATGAGCCAGCCGACGGGGAACATATACTTGGAAAGCTGGAAGAAGCTGATGCTCTGGCCCACGATGTCGTTGTAGAAACCGATGGCCACCGCGCCCCGGGCCGCGCCCAGAAGCGTCACGATGGAGCCCGCGCCAGCCACATAGGCCATGCCCATGAAAAGCGCCTTGCCGAACCGGGTGGGCTTGTCCCCCTCTCCGTACATGGCGTAGATGGTCAGGAGCAGGGGGTAGATGGTGGCTGCCACGGCCGTGTGGGCCATGATGTGGGTCAAGGCCGCGGTCACCACGAAGCAGCCCAGCATGATCATGGATGTCCGCTCCCCCACCACCATGAGCATCTTGTAGGCCAGCCGCCGGGTGAGGCCTGTTTTGGTGAACACCATGCCGATGACGATGGAGGCGAAGATGAACATGACCGAGGGGTCCATGAAATCCTTGAACGCCACCTTGGCCGGCCGGATGAGGAAAAGCGCCTGGAGCACGCCGATGGCCAGCGAGGTGACGCCGATGGGCACCACCTCGAAAACCCACCAGGTGCCCGCCAGGAGGAACACGGCCAGCGCGCCCTTGGCCTCCCGGGACAGGGGGAAGTGCTCACCCATGGGATCAATGGCGTCGGCCCAGGGCGGAGAATAGTAGACCACCGCGAAAAGGATCACGCCGATCATGATGAAGATGATTCTTTTGATGTCCACCTTGGGGACGTTCTTATCCGTGGAAACTGCGTTCATGGCCCCCACTCCTAATGGCGCGGAGAAAATCCGCACCTGATCCGCCGAAAGAAATCCCGATTTGGCGGGTGATGGTCTGGTCGATTCCGGCCCGGCAATTTGCCTGAACCGGGGTTCCGGATCTCTTTAACAGGGGGTTCTCCGCCGATCAAGTGTTTTCGTTCACAAGCGCGAAACCATCCAATCCCTTGCCATCAAAGGCTATCGCCCTGCCCTGCCTTGACGGCCGCAACCCCCTTAAGGTATGGAATTATCATGCATGCGCCATGAAAGCCTGTCGCAGGTCTTCCTGGTCCGCGCCCCCCACGGAGAGCCCATGGACGCCCCGGACGAACCCTTCCTCCTGCCTGTGGACGGCAGCCTGGATCTCCACACGTTTTCGCCCGCCGACTCTACCCGGGTCACGGATGATTACCTGGAAGAATGCGCCCGGGCCGGAATCCTCGAGGTGCGGGTCATCCACGGCAAGGGGATTGGCGCCATGAGGCGCACCATCCTGGCCTCCCTGGCGAAAAATCCCCGGGTGGCCGGGGTCCGCCAAGCCCCGCCGGGACTCGGGGGATGGGGCGCGGTGATCGTGACCCTGAAACCGGAATGAGGCGGGAAAAAGAAAAATACAGCAGGAATCGCCGATTATGCAGATTGAGTTGTCCGAAACCCTCCACCCCCAACCCGGCGGACCTTCCATGGACATCCTTTCCCCTGCCTGGGAAGCCATCCTGGCCGAGGCCGCGTCCGCCTCGGGCCTTTGCCTCACGCCCGAGCGCCTCGCAGCCTGCCGGAACCTGGCGGCGATGCTGGCCGAATGGAACCGGGTCCACAACCTCACAGCCGTCCGGGCCCCCCTGGATGTGGCCGTGCGCCACTTCGCGGACAGCCTTCACGCGGCCGGGGCTCTGCCCCTTAGAGGCCGGGTCATGGACCTGGGCTCGGGCGCGGGGTTCCCCGGGCTTTGCGTGAAAATCTTTTTGCCCCGCCTTTCCGTGACCCTGGTGGAGGCCAGGAGGAAGAAGGTGAGCTTCCACAAGGCCGCCATCGCTCATCTGGGCCTTGAAAACATCGCCAGCATCCATGCCCGGAGCGAGGACCTGGAAGGCTCCTTCGGATTTGCCGGGGCCTTCGACACGGTGGTCACCCGGGCCGTGACAGACCTCTCCCGGCTCTGGGACCTGGCTCAACCTTTCCTGTCCCACCAAGGAACGCTGGTGGCCATGAAGGGCCCGGGCGTGGCGGAGGAAATCGCGGAACTCAAGGGGAGGCTGGACATGGGGGGGGGCTGGGAGATCGAGGAACAGCCCTATGCACTTCCCGGCGGCCTGAAAAGGACCCTGGTGAAGCTGAGGAAAACGGGCGGGGCCCCCGAGAAAACCGGGGCCTGATAAAGCCCCCCTTTGAGAAAGGAGGGAAGACCTTGCTCCCATCCGTGTAATCTTCTTTTGCATCTGATGGAGATGCAAAAAGACCGAGATTCACTCCATCCGTCATTCCAGCAAAAACGGGAATCCAGTTATTTCAGGGCGTTAAAAAATCCTTGGATCCCGGTCTTCGAGGTTGTCTCACAATCACGGCACAGGGTTTGCGGGCACGGATCAAACCTTTTTTCGTGGTCATGACCTTTTTGGGGGCTAACGCGTAACAAACGGAAAACGCAAAGTTTTGGGAAGGGTTTCCCCACAACCTTCCTTCTCAAAAAGGATTGTGACGCAGCCTCCTTCGCCGGGATAACGACTTTTTGCATCCCCATCACATCAGCGTAATCCGCCGTTTCTTTTCCCTTTTGGAGCACCCACCGGGCCGACCTCACTCAAACAGGGCCAGGAACTCGGCGGCGGTTTCATCGCTTAAGCTGCCCTTTCTCCGGGCCACGTCCACGGTGTGGGCGCCCATGACCTGGTAGACGGAGAGGAGCGCCGGGGTTTTCTCCGAAATGGCCCGCAGGTGCTTGCGCACGGTCTCCACGTCCCCCCGGGCGATGGGGCCGGTGAGGGCCTCGGGGATGCCCCGGGTCTCGATGTTTTTCAACGTTCCCCGCACCAGGGGCATGAGGCCCGTCACCGACTCCGCAGCAGAAATCCCCGCCCCGGCGTTCAGGGCGAAGGCCATGTCCAGCAGGGCCACCAGGTAGTTGGAGGCCACCACGGCCGCCGCATGGTACAGGGCCTTGGCGTCGGGCCGCACCCCGGCCACCGTGGCCCCCAGCTCGGTGGCGATTCTGGTGGCCGCGTCCACGGCCTTGGGGTCGCCCTCCACGGTCACCAGGATGCCGGAAAAGGGGTTCCCCGCCTCGGCGGAACCGGCAAAGCTCTGCATGGGGTGCATGGAGCCCGCCAGGGCCCCGGCCTTCCGGGCCGCGTCCAGAAGCTCGGACGAGTGCACCCCCGAGGTGTGGAGCACCACCCCGCCGGGCGAAAACCCGCCCTCCTCGGCGATCTTCTCACAGGCCGGCTGGATGGTGTCATCCCCGGTGGTGATGAACACCACCTCCGCCTGGCGAGTGACCCCCGTGTTGACGTCCGTCACGTTGGCGCAGCCAGCGATAGCCCCGGCCTTTTGGGCTGACGCCAGGGTCCGGCTGGCCAGGCCCGCCAGGGGGTATCCCGCCTGGGCCAGGAGCCGGGCGAGCGCCGTGCCCAGGGTCCCGCACCCCACCACGGCCACGGATGGCTTGCCCATGGGTGTTCTCCTTTCCTCTTTTCGGCTACTTGCCGAAGCTGTGCTCCGGGCCGGGAAACTTCTCTTCCCGCACCTCGCCCACGTAGCCGGCAAGGGCCTCCCGGGCCGCCTTGGCCAGGTTGCCGTATTTCTTCACAAACTTGGGGACATGCCCCTCATTCAGGCCCAGCAGGTCGTGGAGCACCAGGATCTGGCCGTCACACTTCACCCCCGCGCCGATGCCGATGGTGGGGATGGTGAGTTCGGCGGTGATCTTTTCCGCGATGGGGGCGGGGATGCCCTCCAGGACCACGGAAAAGGCCCCGGCCTCCTGGACGCAGCGGGCGTCGGAAAGAAGGCGGTCCTCCTGACGTTGGACCTTGTAGCCGCCCATGGCGTGGATGGACTGGGGGGTGAGCCCGATGTGGGCCTGGACCGGGATGCCGGCCGCGGAGATGGCCCGGATGGTGTCGGCCACGGCCGCGCCCCCTTCCAGCTTCACGGCGGCGGCCCCGGCCTCCTTGAGGAACCGGGCCGCGTTGTCCACGGCCTGGGCCGGGGAAATCTGGTAGCTGCCAAAGGGCATGTCCCCCACCAGCATGGCCCGCTTCACGCCCCGGGAAACGATTTTCGTGTGGTAGATCATCTGGTCCATGGTCACGGGAAGCGTGCTGGTCTCCCCGCATACCACCATGCCCACCGAGTCTCCCACCAGGATCATGTCCACGCCGGACTCGTCCACCATCCGGGCAAAGGGGAAGTCGTAGGCCGTCAGGGCCACGATGCGCTTTCCCTCTTTTTTCATCCGGGCCAGCACGGTCACGGTAACTTTTTCGTCCGCCATGACGTCTCCTTTCAATAGAGGGCCGCCAAGTGGCGGCTTAGCCTGTTGAAAAACAGGCGGGTAACAGGCGGTTCAAAAACGATGAATCTCAACGCGGCGAATCATTTCTTTCAACAGCCCGTCAGGGCAGTTCGGTGAGCTGGATGATTTTCTCCTCCTTCACGGCATCCACCAGCCAGGCGCAGGCGTTGAAGGCGGCCTTGCGGGTGGGGGCTGAAACCATGACCAGGAGAACATCCTGTCCGGCGTCCACGGTTCCCAGGCGGTGGACCACCAGGACCTGGTTCGCGCCGAAATCCCCGGCCGCCCGGGCCGCGAGGCCCGAAAGGGCCGCCCCGGGGTCCGGCACCAGGGATCTCAACTCCACCCGGGAAAAGTCCGGAATCTTCTTCCCCGGTTGTTTGACCTTGCCGTGGTGGATGACCACAGTGCCCGTGGCCACGGTTTCCTCCTCCTGGAAAAGGGCCAGGAGCGCAGGCAGGTCAAAGGGCTCATCCGTAGTCATGGCGCGCACGTTCACAGCTTCTCCCCCGGGGTTTCCCCGGGACTCCGCGCCCCGGACCGTCAAAATATACCCCACAGCCGAAGAGGGCGCAATCCCGGTCCCCATGCGGAAAATTCGCCTCTCATCCGCAGGAATTTTGTTTTTGTGATATTATCCCAATATTCTTAATAATGACAAATAATTATATACTTGATTATCAGAATGTGAAATACGATGGAATGCTACGTTTTGTGTATTCTATTTGGTTTTTTAGGCTCGGAAGGCTGTGTTCCCCTGTTGCCATGGGAATTTTCTTTTGACAGCTGGCCATGACCGTTGTATATGTTTACACCCTTAGTGTCACCTGGGCATCAGGGTCACTCTAAGGGATAATGGGTTTCAGAACGGGACCGCATCCTCTTCCCGGATTTCGGGTGGGAAGGATGGCGAAAAGCCCGGCGGATGCTGACCTCCAGCCCGCCAGGGGGGGCAAGCGCCACTCTTCCCGGATGACCGGGCCCTTCCGTGCCTCATGCTTCCTTTCGCCCTTTCATGTTGAAACATTTTCAGGACCGTCGAGGTTTGCCCCAGCCCCGGGGAAAACAGGGTGGAAGTTTATCCACCCTCGACGAGAACCTTACAAAGGAGTGAACCATGCCTGTCAGAATCCCCAAATCGAACCCCCAGGTCAAGGTCCGGGCTTCCGGGACCACCCGGAAAACCACGGGCAGGGCCAAGGCATCCGCCCCGGCCGTTCTCGAAATGGCTTCCGGAGCCCTGGGCGTCCTGGCCCACGCCTCCCTGCCCGCCTTCCTGGTGTCAGCCTCCGGCCGGACCGTTCTTTCCGCCAATCGGGCTTTCCTGGCCTTTTCCGGGATGGCCCCCGAGAACTGCCTGGGACGCCCGGTCGATGACATGCCGCTCTGGAAAGACCCCGAGAGCCTGGGCCGGATCCTTGACCTGGCCGCCCAGGGACAGCCCGCAGAAAACGTGGAGATCACCGTGGCCAACGGCAAGGACTCGAGCAAGACGGTCCTGCTCACCGCCGATCCCCTCCCCGGGGAGGATCCGTCCCGGCTCCTGTGCTCCGTGATCGACGCTTCCAAGCTCTCCCTGGCCAGTAAGGACGTGGACCTGGAGGTGAGGGCCCGGGAGCTTACCGAGACCAGTGAGGCCCTCCGGCTTCTGCTCACCCAGACCCGGGAGGACGCCAAACGCCTGGAGCAGCGCATCGTGGCCAACGTGGAGGACCTGGTGCTGCCCTACCTCCAGCGGATGAAGGAAACCCCCCTGGACATGGACCAGCGGGTGTACCTCTCCGTGGTGGAAAGCAACCTCACCGAACTCATCAGCCCCTTCATGCGCCAGCTGGGCAACCGCCACGCCAACCTCACCCCCCGGGAGATCGAGGTGGCCAACCTGGTGCGCATGGGCACCACGTCCAAGGAAATCGCCCGGCTTTTGAAGATTTCCAAACGCGCCGTGGAATTCCACCGGGACAGCCTCCGGAACAAGCTGGGCCTGAAAAAGACCAAGCAGAACCTGCGGGCCTACCTGTCCAGCTTGAGCTGACGCCCCCCAGGCGGCCGACCAAAAAAAAGCAACAAAACCGGGCCCCCGGCATCTTGCCGGAGGGCCCGGTTTTGTTGCACCGCCTGCCAGCCTTCCTTCGCCGATATTGTCCCCTTACACCAGCTTCCGCACGGACAGGAACTCCTCGATGCGGTTTTCGGTGGCTTCCCAGGATTCCACGCGATCGTCGAACACGTCGCAGTTCAGGATGAGGGTTGGCAGGCCCGCGCGCTCCAACTCCCGGGACAGGGGTTTTATCATACCCCAGGTGTTCCGGCAGCCGGGGGTGCCGAAGTACACGGCAAAGTCCGGCTTGTAAATCTCCTTCATGGCCATGAGTTCTTCCAGCCACATATTGGGCGCGTCGTAGGGGCCCCGGATCTGCTTGACCATGGGCATGCGGGCCCCCTGGGCGGCCAGGGTGTCGATCATGCCGTCCAGGCTGTCCAGGTTCACCCGGTAGCCTTCCCCGGGCTTCACGTAGGGCGCGTCCTCCTGGTAGAACCGGTCCAGGATGCTCCCCAGATGGGTGATGCTGTGCTTTTCCAGGAGCTTCCACAGGGGGATGTTGGCGCCGTAGTGGTCGATGTAGATGAAGAGCGCCCGGGAGCGCTCCACGCCGCTCTTCAGCCCGGATTTCCCCTGGCTGGCGTTTTCCTGAGCGATGTCCAGCATGGCCTGGAGCATGGCCGTGCACTCGGATGTCCCGGCCATGGGGAAGCGCAGCACGTAGATGAACAGGTTGTAGAGCACGGGCAGGGGGTTGGGGACCAGACGCTGGAGATCCTGGATCTCGCAAATGATGCGGTCCTGCTTCTCGATCTCCAGCATCACCCCCCGGAAGCGGTCCTCGTCCAGCTTGCTGCCCGTTTGCTCCTCCAGAAAGGCGATCATGTTCCGGTAATCCTTGCGGTGGTAGTCCACCGCCCGGTCGCCCAGGATCTCAGGGGGGTAGTTCAGCTGGTAGAAGGGGATCTTCCAGTAGGCCGACGCAAAGGCGTAGGCGTTGGCATTGGTGTCGCAGACCCCGCAGGTGTCAATGACCGTGAAGTCCGGCTTTTCCCCCAGGCCCGCGAGGTACGCCCCCAGGGCTCCCCGCTGGGAGGAACAAGAGGTCTCGGTGAAGCCCTGCTCCACGCAGAAGTCCATGTAGTCGGTGCAGCCGCCCTTATGAGCAAGCGACCCCATGGCGGTCATGTGCTCCATGAGGAGCGGCACGCAGTCCATGGCGTAGAGGAGCGCCGGGGACTGGCAGAAGGTGGTCATGACGATCTTCTTGCCCTCCTGATGGGCCGTGAGGAGCTTCTGGATGTAGGTGGCCAGGCCGATCATGGCCAGCCGCCCGGGCTCCCCCATTTCCACCACGGGCTCCAGAAGGCCCCGGAAGGCAGGAATGCGGGAAAGGAGGTGCTGGAACTCCTTTTCCGAGCCATTACCGATGAAGGCCCCCGTCTTGAAGGTGGCGTCCAGGATCCAGTCGAAGTTGTACTCCATGAGTTCCTGCCGCATGGTACCCTCCTTGTCCTGCGTTTGCCCCTTACCAGCCTGTTACGGGATATGAGCCCCCGGAAAACCGCCCCATCCGGATTATTCCCAATGGCCTGCAACAAAAGCGCGGCGCGAAATCAGGCCGCCTTTTCCTCCTCTTTCCCCAGCCGGGGCGCACCGGCCGCCAGCATCCGGGCCAGACGCTTGCCCAGGCCCAGCAGGGTCAGGGAGGGCGGAAGCCCCCAGGCCTCGGGGATGACCGAGCAGTCGCACACGTAGAGGTTGTCGAACTTCGTCTTCAAGTTGGAGTCCACCACATCGCCGATCTTGGCCGTACCGCCCGGGTGGGCTGCGATGAACCAGGACTTGAAAATGTGCTTGGCTCCGGCATTTTTCAGGATGCCACGCGCCCGCTCGTAGCCTTTCATGAGCTTGGCTTCGTCCGTAGCGGCCAGACGCTTCCGGACCCCGCCGGAATCCGTGAGGCGTCCCCCCAGGCTGTCCTTGGCCTTCACCATGATGGTGAGGGTGTGGGGGTGGGCCATGAAGCGGTCGAACCGCAAGACCTGGGAGGCAAATGCCTGGTAGCCGATCCGGGGCAGCGTCATGTCCGTCATGAGGTAGCCTTCGTCCTGCATGTGCACGCCGGTGGCCATGGGGAACTCCTTGCCGCCGGTGATGTCCGAGGCCGTGCCGAACACGGCGATCAAGGGATCAAAAAAGTAGTCGTAGCCCGCATCGGGAATGCCCGAGGCCCGGAGGATCACCGGCGTGCCGATGCCCCCGGCGGAGATGACCACAGTGTCGGCCATGGCCCGGTACTCGGTGCCCCGGCGGGTGAAGAGCACACCCGTAGCCTTGTTGCCCTCCACGATGACCTTGCGCACCCGGGCGTTGGCCACGAACCGGGCCCCGTGCTCCACGGCTTCCTCGATCCAGTTCCGGGCGGTCCACTTGGCCTTGTGGGGGCATCCCAGGTTGCACCGGTCGCAATCGGCCAGGCAGCGGTCCTGGAACACGTATTTGGACAGCTTCTGCCAGTCATAGCCCATATCCCGGGCGCTTTCGGCGATCCTCTTGGCCATGGGGCCTATGAGCCGGTCGTCCAGCGGAGCGACGGGGATTTCCTTCTTCACCGCCTCCACGTCGGCCCGGATGTCCACGCCGTGGGACTCCAGCATCGCGTAGGGCGGATCAAAGGCCGTGGCGTAATAGAACACCGAGCTTCCCCCGGCGGTGATGCCCCGGACCATGGAGAGCCCCTTGTAGGTGATGAGCATGCTCTTGCCCGGCACGCCCATCATGGTTCCCGCCTGAACCGGCGAGCCGGTGATGGGCGCATCGGAGCCCCACTCCAAGAGCAGCACCTTTTTCCCCCGAAGGGCCGTTTCCCGGGCCACGGTGGCCCCCCCGGGGCCGGACCCCACCACGATCAGGTCGTAGTTGCCATTCGTCTTGGCCATGCGAACCTCCCTGACGATTTTATTTCGAACGATTGTTCTAAAAAAGGAGCTTAAAAAAGCCCCGGGACGGGCGAGATGAAAAAATTCCCCTAAAAAGAATGCCACAGGAAAAAGGCATGTGTCAATGGGCCAGGAAGGCCGGATGACGGGTACGGATAATAAGAAGCAGCCGCTCTCGATCTCCCGGGGGCTGGGGAAAGTGTCTGCATCCGGGGAATTCGAACCACGCGACCGGAAGGCGCCCAGCCCTGCCGGACCTGCAAGGCCTGATAATCTTGCCGGAAACCCTGAACGTCAAGGGGCCCGCCGCCGCATTCCACAAAGACCGCAGACTCCTTACCAGGGTTCCGTGATCCTGAACCCGGCTTTTAAGAGCGCCAGCCGGAGGAGCCCACTCCTTTGCAATCTGCCTTCCATGGCCCTGCCCAGGTGGCTCAGAAGTCCTCGTAATGATTCGGGAAGCTGGCTGGTGTGCTCCATCACGGTTTTCAGGTCCTGGTATTCCCGCAGAAGCTTCTTGATATAGAAAGAAGGATAGCTGCCGCAATAGCGGCTGCACTCAATGGGCAGCCGGCCCTGGAGAAAATCCTGCCGGGCCAGCCGGTATTCGTCGCCGTACCAGATTTCCCGCAGCGAATGGGTCGTCAGGTTGGAATGGAAAGGGGACATGAGATGATTCATGCACAACTTCGGGCCGCCGCGGTTCTCGATGGCGACCTGTAGCCAGGGCGCGGGGCAGCAGACGTTATCGAGGGGTCCCGAATCGCGGGCATGAACAGGGGAACCTTCCCCTGAACCATGGGTTTCGAATTCCCTCAACATCTCCTCCAGGGCAGGAGGATCGGTCAGGACGGTTGAAACATGCATGGACGAGAATTCAAGCAACTCCGCAAGGTTATGGGAGATATCCAGGCCGGAAAGATTGCCCATGTTTTTTCGGATCAGTTTTTTGAACCGGGCCACTTCCCGGCCGGTCATGCGAATCTTGGATGCCCCCGTGGAGTACAGCCACATGGGAGAAAAATGCATTCTTCCGATCCCATGGGACTTTGCCCATGGAATCATGGGCAAGGCTTCCTGATAATTCATTTTGTTCAAAACGAACACGCCATTGATGATCGGCGTATCCCGCCCCGTCATCCTCTTGTTCTCCTCAACCCTTTCCAGGAACATATCGAGCTTTTCAAAGTAATCGGAAGGCCCCCGCAATGATCTGGCGGTTTTCGGCTCCACACAATGAATGCTGAGATCGATTTCATCCCAGCCGCATTCCACCATGGAGTGGATCAATTCCTCGTCCAACACGTATCCGCTGGTATGGAGGACTCCATACAGCCCTGCGGCTTTTGTGGCCTTCATGATGGGATCGAGGTATTCGGGGGAGGTGAACATGTCATTGAATCCGCCAAGGGACAGAACCCTGCTTCCCATTTCAGCGGCTTCGTGGATGACACCCAGATAGTGCTCAAGGTCCAGCTGATAATTGATCCCTTCCCGGACGATGATCCCGGCGAAGGTCTTTGCTATATAGGTGGCGACAAGCATGTGCTGGCGGAGGGTGCAACCTGCCACCCTGTCCCTGTTTTCGGCAAGAAACCGGTACGGGAGGGAAACAACGGAAATGACATCCGTGGCCGCTCCCATGCTGTCAATAGCCTGAAGCACCGAATCATGAACATTCTCTCGCCTTGCCATTCTTGATACTTCTTCCAAATCATTTTTTAAAAAAGAAACTATTTCAGTCATATCAGGAACAGGCAAACTAAATTCATCAAAATAAACCTTGTAAATAAATTCAAGCTCACTCGAATAGCCACGCTTTTTGCAATTTCTGAAAATTCTGTTTCCGCAAAAAACGCAGCGCATATAACAATTGAACGGCAGCAGAATTTGGATCATATAAGGAGGGACCTTGACACCGGCTTCCACGTCACGAAATATTTTGTAATACTCTTTGTTGAGCTGATTTGGAGGGTAAACCAGTTTTCTGATTGATCGTCCCGGAAATCTTCTTGTCATCATTGGCCTTGACCTAAGGGGGAAGATTTGCGGGAGATTGGGACAAACGGGTTTCTCCCGTGAAGCCGTATTTTCCGGCCATTCCAGCTCCGGAAGGGCGCATCACAAAAGCTTCAGTATACGTCCCTCATAAGTGGGCTGAAGGGTCGGGCATCGAAGGTTCGCCCTGATGAGCCTGCGCTTTCTGCCCACATCCAGATCCAGGAAATCCAGTTCGTCAAGGGATCCGAACCGGAACGCTTCCAGGTCTTCCACTCCGATGCCCCCACCCTGCAACACGGAAGTGGCGATGGCATAGCAGCAGTCCCATACCTCCCGGTTTGGATAAACCATCATGTACATGGGACTGCAATCCGCGCACCCTCCAAGGATTTCCGGGTAAATCAGCAGGGAAAAATCGGAATGTCTCTTTTTGAATGTCTCCAGGATTTCGTACAGGAGGTCTGGCGATTCGTCCCGCCAGAAATACTCGAGCAAATCCTTGGTGATGGCCGCACGCCTGACTCCCGCCTCATACAAGGTATTGAGAACGATTTCCATCCGGGACAAATTGGCTTCCTTTACGACCGTGTAGGTCGAGAACCCCTTCGGATTCACACGGGAGCAGTAACGAACCATTTCGGAAACATGGCTGTATTGTTTTTCGGTGACGTTTCTTCTCAAACGCTGGATATCGTAAGGCCCGTCAAAGCTGATAAAAATTTCCACCCCGTTCTCGAAGAAATAGTCCGCCAGGGAGGGGGTCAGCAAGGTTCCATTCGTGCAAAGGGCGAGTCGGTAATCCAAGGTTTCCGCCGGGTAATCCTCGGCCAGGAAACGGATGCATTCCCGGATCAGCTCCAGGTTCATGAGCGGCTCGCCACCCCAGAACATCACGATGCTTTCATGGCTGGCCCTCTCCCCAGGTCCTATCCGGTTCTTGAAAAAAAGCTCGGCGGCCTGCCTGGCGGTTCGCAAGTCCATATCCATGGACTCGAAGAGGTTCAGGTGGCCGTAGCAGCCCTCGCACACCATGTTGCACCGGGTCGTCACATTCAGAATCAGCCCCCGGACCCTCGTCCGCTCCATGCCCGATGAAGAAAGCCTCGTCACATCGGCGGTCCGCATGGGAAGACCTTCCTCTTTCACCCGCTCCTCCATGGATTGTCCATTTGCCCCGGCAGATGACGCGGCACATCCTTTCCAAAGGCCATAAGAATCTATCCAGCCGTCCTTGTCAGCACTTCACCGCAACTGCGCCCGAGTGTCGGGCAGAACATGTTTGGCCTGATCAGGGCCCTCTTTTTTTCCACATCAAAATAAAGGTGCTCAAGCTCGCCAAGTGTTCCAAACCGGAAGGTATTCAGGTCCTCCAAACCGATTTGGCCATCTCGGAGAAGGGAGGGCGCGCAGACGGAGCACAAATCCCATACTCCCTGGTCGGGATAAACCATCATGTACATGGGGCGGCAATCCACACATCCCCCGACCATTTCCGGATAAGGCATGATGGCTGTTTCCGGGTGCTGTTCCTTGAAGCGAAGAAGGTCCTCGTGAAGATCCCCTCTCACCCCTTCCGGCCAGAAATACTCGTGAAAATCCTTGGAAACCGCCATCCTGCGCACCTGGAGATCGTCCAGCGCCGAAAGGATGGATCCCAACTGAAAAAGATTTTCTTTTCTCAGCACCGTGTAGGTGGAAAGGAGGTCCGGGCGAAGCCGGGCGGCGAACCGGACCATTCCGGAGACATGCCGGTATTGTTCCTCCGTGTGGTTTCTCCTCAGCCGATGGATCGCGAACGGCCCGTCTATGCTGACGAATATCTCGACACTTTTCCCGAAAAAATACCGGATCAGTTCCTCGTCCAGCAGAAGGCCGTTGGTGGTGACGGCGAAGCGATAACCCCCGTCCCGGGCTGGATATTCCCTTTCCATGAAATCCAGGTATTCCCGGATCAGTCCGAGGTTCAAAAGGGGTTCCCCGCCCCAGAACATGATGATGGTCTCGTTTGGACCGCGATCATCGGACAGGGCCCGGTTCCGGAAAAAGAGTTCCGTGGCCTTCCTGGCGGTGGAAAGGTCCATGTCCCCGGGCTGGAACTCCCTGAGGTGCCCATAGCAGTCACGGCATTCCATGTTGCACCGGGTGGTCACGTTGAGGAATAGGCCACGCACGCGCACCTTCTCTTTGCCGGGTTGGGAGATGCTCAACTTTCCGTTCCTTCCAGAGGTTCCGGCAGGTCCGGAGCCATCACTTCCACCAGGCAGTTTCCAGGCAGGTCCGCACAACCCAGGAATACCCGTTTCTGTGGATCGGAGTCTTCCACGATGAAGGAGCCTGCGTCATGAACCCGCAAAAGCTGTTTCAGGCCGAGAAGGGACCCTTCAGGCGTCAGTTTCTCCGGCGACACACAATCTCCGGACTGCTCCATGCCGAACCCCACCATGAAGGAGTATTTTCCCGGCTCCACCGACAGCTGGATTCGCTGGCGGAACCGGACCCTTGCGCCCGCACGCACGCGGGCGGCGGCTTCGGGAAGATGCTCCAGGGAGGTCTTTCCATGAATGATCACGTTGTAAGCGTTCTCCAGGATGACTCCTCCGAGGGGAACGCCCAGATCCTTCAGCGCCTCAAACTCATAATAAAACCAGGCATCATCCCCGACGGCGAACCGTTTGGAGGGCCTTCCTTCTTCGTTTAACAGGGCCACTCGAAGAATCCTGACGGACTCCTTGTCGCCCGTGATGGCGCTTGGGGGGAAACTTTCCCGGAAGTCCCTCTCATGAGGCCATTCCGGGAGCCGGGCCGGGAAGCCCGTTGGGGGCTTATGGGAGATTTTCCGCGCGGTTTCGAAGGATTCGGATCTTTCTCCGGCCTTCTTCCTGTTCAGTTCCTGGTAAACGGAATCCGCAAGAAGGGGTTCCCCCAGGAAAACGGGTTTTCCATGATCCAGCACCAGGACCCTGGCGCTGTACCTCCTGATCATCCAGAGATCGTGGGAAACCAGGATCATGGATTTGCCGTCGGCCATCATTGCTTCGATATGCCCCAGGCACTTCTTCTGGAAAAAGATGTCGCCCACGGAAAGGATTTCGTCAACCAGGAGGATTTCCGGTTCCAGGCACATGTGCACCGCGAAGGACAGGCGCAGGAACATCCCGTTGGAGTAAAACTTCACGGGCTGATCCATGAACTCGCCGATTTCCGCGAACTCTTCGATCTCACCGAATCGGCCGGCCAGCTCCCGCCGGGAGAAACCAAGTATGGCGCCATTGATGAAGACGTTTTCCCGGCCCGTGAATTCCGGATTGAAACCAGACCCCAGTTCCAGGATGGCGGCAACCCGGCCCGACAGGAATATCTCCCCTTCCGTGGGGCGCGAGATACCTGCCACCAGTTGCAGCAGGGTGCTCTTTCCCGCTCCGTTGGAGCCTATGACCCCCAGGACCTCACCCTTTTCAAGGGCAAAATCAACGCCCCTGAGGGCCCAGAAGTCATGGGCGCCGTCCTCTCGTTCCTTCAGGCCCAGGAGCTTGGAAAACGACTTCGAAAATCGATTGGAGGCCTTGGATTGGAGGTGGAATCTTTTGCCCAGGCCTCTTACCCGGACCACGACATCCCCGTTGGAATCCCTTCCCGGCGGGTGGCGCTCATCGGTATCGGTGTTTGCTTCCATGCAGGCCCCCTTTTCAAACCTCTTCGGACAGGTCCATCTTCCGGCTCATGAAAAGGGCGTGCCCCGCAGAGGCCAAAACCAGGGAAACCAGGGTCCACAGCACCAGGAAAATCCAATCCGGCGTCCGCCCCCACAAAAGCATGTCCCGGAAGGAAGCCACCACGGACGCCAGGGGGTTGGCCAAGGCAACAAGACGAAGGGACGATGGGACCGCAGACAGAGGGTAGAAAATGGGGGTAAGAAAAAAGAGCATCTGCACCGCGATGCCCACAAAGTGGCCCAGATCCCGCAAATAAACACCGGCCAAAGCTATGATCCAGGATAGCCCCAGAGAAAGCAGGATCAGGGGAAGCAGGCCCAAAGGCAGGAAGACCCACGTCCAGGGGATGCCCCCGTAGGCCACCAGGGCCCAGACCAGAAGAACCGCCAGCTTGAACACGGCCTCCACAAGAGCCGAAGCCACCCCGACCACAGGAAGCACCTGGGTGGGGAAGACCATCCTCTTCACGTAGCTGGAATGCCCGGTGATGATATCGGAGCTGGACAAAATGGCCCGGGAGAACAGATCAAAGGCGATGAGCCCGGCGAACAGGGCCATGGCGAATTGGAGGTGGCCCATCCCGCTTTCGGTCCATCGTATCTGAAGGATCACCGAAAACGCGAAGGTATATACAGCCAACATAGCCAATGGCGTAAGAATGGACCACAAAAGACCCAGCAAGGACCCCTTGTAACGCTTGGTCACCTCCAGCCAGGTCAGCCGGGCGATGAGCTCCCGGTAACGCCAGAGATCACAGACCATGGGCACGCCGCCCCATTTGGCCAATATTTTAACATTCATCCTTTGGTTCCTGAAAGGGGAATGGCCCCGTCCTGCTACGCCTTAACTCTCCTTGTGGTTCAATGATCCTTTGTTTCCTTCAAAGCCCAACAAAGCCCGGAGCATCCCTGGCCCCAGGTTTGGCATCAGCAGGAAAGGGAATTCCGGACAGATGATGGTTTCGTGGCGCAATGACCGGACACAAAAAAAGCATGAGACAACAAAGCCTATCATCCACGCCTTCTTCATGCCACAGAGTGAAATCAACGTCCAGCGATTGGTGAAGAGGCTATGGGGCGGAGGGTATCTCCTTTTGGGAAAATGGGTGGTGCGAGGGCTTGGGAAAGGGGGGATTTTTTCCCGGGGCCGCCGGAGGGGAAAACTTCTCCCTGGCGGCCCCGGGAAGGGTCTGGGCGGGTGTCCTCCCGGCCGTCGTGTCCTTAGAATTTCCAGGCCAGGCCGAAGTCCAGGGAACTCTCGGACAGGGAGGAGGAGATGAGAACGGGCTGGCCCGTGAAATCCGTGCCGCTTTCGGTGATGGTCTCCTCAAAGCCGTACATGTAGCCCAGCGACAGGGAGAACCGGGGGCTTATGTCCCAGCCCACGCCCAGGGTGAGGTGGTGCTGCAGGATGGCCGGGAATCCCGTGACCCGGAAGGTCTCGTAGTAATAGGCGGGCATGGTCTTGCCCTGGACATCGACGTTCAAGGTCCCGTTGAAGTTGTCGTGCTCCTTCACGGGGTTGTTGCCGTAGTTGTAACCGCACCGGAGGGCCAGCTCGGGGATGGGCCGCACCTGGACACCCAGGCCCAGGACCCACTGGTTTTCCCAGTCAAAGTCCTCGTACCCCGCGGCGGACTCCCAGTTGATCCACTTCAGGTCGGTTTCGAAAAGCACGGATTCTCCCCAGGGGGCCAGGGCCGCGCCGAAAACCACCTGCTGGGGGCTCTGGAGCTCCAGGCTGTCCAGGGTGCCGTCGCCGTCGAAATCCTGGACATTGTCATGATCCACGCTCTGGGGGGAGATGTAGGAAAGGCCCAGGGAGATCATGTCCGATGGCCGGAAGATGGTGCCCAGCTGGATGCCCATGCCGTAACCGGCCGATCCGCCGTTCCTCAGGTCCAGCATGGCGTAGTCGATGTGCAGGGCCGCGCCGAAGGACCATTGCTCCAGGGGCTGGACCGCCAGGGCCGGGGCGAACTTCATGATCTGGAGTTCCGTGTACTCGCCGGAGATCATGGGGAAAGGGCCGCCGGGGAACGGGTAATGGGCGGGACGGTCCACGTCGGTTCCCCGGTAGTCCACGCCCAGGCCCGATACGCCACAGGCCGCCAGGCCGAACCGCCAGTTGTTGGAGCCCTCGCCGATGGGCACGGAAAGGCCGATGGCCGGGATGGAGTAGACCTTGTCCTCGGAATCCGCAGAAAACACCTGGCCGCCGTTGGTGATGCTGGTTTTCACCTTGGGCATGAACAGGGTCCCGGCGAAATCCACCTGGGTGGACGGGCAGTAGTCGCCGAAACACATGGCCGCCGGATTGGAGAACACGGCGCTGATGGCGTCCTGGGGATTGGCCACCCCCACCCCGCCCATGGCCCGGGCTATGGGGCCGATGGCGATGAGGTTGTCTCCGTTGGTGGCCATGGCCGGGGTGCTGAAAGCCAGCACCAGGGCTGCGGCCGCCGCGAGGACCAGGGTGCGGCGCGCAAGGGACTGCTTCTTCATGGGAGTCTCCTTTTCTTCGTTTTCCGTCCTGGGATGAAAAACGGGCCAGGGGCTCCTCAGCCCCCGCCCGGGGGTCACGAAACGATCATGGCGTCCGCCACCATGGCGGAGAGGAATTTCACGTCCACCCCCATCTTGTAGTGGGCGTTCAAGTCGGACAGCTGGGTGTGGCAGTTCTCGCAGGCCGTGGCCAGGAGCGTGGCCTTGGTTCCCTTGACCTGGTCCACCTTCACCGAGGAGGACTTCATGCGGAAATCCAGGGTGTCCTCCCCCTGGGCCACCAAGCCCCCGCCCCCACCGCAGCACCAGTTGTACTTGGGGTCCTTGGTCATTTCCCGGAAGTCGTCCGCGATCTGGGACAGGATGTAGCGGGGCTCGTCCATGACCCCGGCGTTTCGGGCCAGCTGGCAGGGGTCGTGGTAGGTCACGGGGATGCCGGCGAACCGGGTCTTGTCCACCTTGATGCGGCCCTCCTTGAGATACCGGGCGTGGACCTCGGTGATGGAGGAGACCTTAAAGGGCTGGTCCGCAGCCATGGCCTTCATGATCCGGAAGGCGGTGCCGCACTCGCAGATGGCCACCTCCTTGACCTTCAAGCGCCGCGCCTCGTTCACGATGCGGTCCAGGATGAGCTGGGTCTTCCCGGGGTCCCCCACAAAGGCCCCGAAGTTCACGGCCTCAAAAAAGGACAGGGTCCAGTTTTCCCTGGCCTGGTTGAACACGGCGGCCGTGGGAAGGATGGAGTGGGCCCCGGCAAGGCCCACGTACAGGATGTCCGCGCCCTCCTTGCCCAGAGGGATCACCGTGCCGGCCTCGCCGGCCTCGATCTTCCAGCGCTCCACCACCTCGGCTTCCAGGTCCCGCACCGAGGCCATGAACCCCTCCTTGTAAAGATCCAGGCTCTTTCCCTTTTCCACGGAGGTGTCGGCCAGGAGCGTCAGGATCTCGGGCTCGGTCCCCGCGCCGATCAACAGGAGCTTGGCCACGGACATGAGCATCTGGGTGTCAATGCCAAAGGGGCAGAACACCACGCACCTGCGGCAGCCGGTGCACGACCAGGCAGCCTCGGAAAGCTCCTCCAGGGCCATCTCGGAGAGTTCCCTGGACTCCCCCAGGTGGGGCATGATCCTGCCCTGGGGCTTGAAATATTTCTTGTAGATCCGCCGCACCACCTCGGCCCGGTAGGCGGGAATACCCTTCACATCGTGGGGCCTGGATGCGTAGACGTGGCAGGCTTCAAAGCATACCCCGCACCGGGAACAGGTCTCCAGGTACAGGGTCATGGCGCGGTTCAACTTGCTCCGGAAAAGTGTGAGCAGGTCTTCGCGGGTCTTTTCGTCCATGATTTTCATCCCCTTCTCAATTTGTTCATGGGGAGCGAAAAGAAAACGTGCATGATCTTGGTGAAGGGCATGACCATCAGGAAGATGTTGGCCAGAAACACGTGGAGCACCAGCATGAAGGAATGGCCCGACGCGGTGACCTCGTAGGGGAGCTCGGGATGCAGGATCACCAGGCTCCAGAGGTACTGGCGGTAGTTCTCCGCGGTGAGGCCGTCGTAGTAGTACCATGTCCGGGCCCAGTCCATCTCGCTTCCCGTGATGAAGACCAGCAGCAGGAGGATGAGCAGGTAGTAATCCTCGGGCACGGAAAGGTCCCGCAGGGGGGACCGGAACCTGCGGAACAG
>Ga0180009_10000841_pt1 | contig 39478 bp, 30 predicted proteins | sample OS_PC_MetaG_FD_123537 | JGI IMG/M metagenome (GOLD analysis project Ga0180009, IMG submission 123537) | Groundwater microbial communities from the Aspo Hard Rock Laboratory (HRL) deep subsurface site, Sweden - OS_PC_MetaG | ecosystem: Environmental > Aquatic > Deep subsurface > Groundwater... | reverse complement strand
TACAGATAAGTTGTTTTATATTAGTTTATTATATATTATATATCTGTTATTGCAAGTATTATCTTAACATTTTTTAAGCTCTCCGACTTTTCGGAGCAGACTCATATTTGGATGATGAAAACGATATTGGCAGATGTGCGATGGGTTTTTATCCCTTATAAATAAAAGGATTGGGGGTATATATTCAAAATCGTTTTAAAATCGCAGGAAAATGGATTTGTTTTTTCCCAACGGGGAAAATATGGGTTGAAAAAAATTCTTGTAGATAACCGGGGTTAAAATGAGAAAATTTTAAATGGACGGGTATATGTGTGCTACGACGTTGTTAAAAGTCCCCCTTGGGGGACTTATTCAGGTCCATTATATTCCAAATATATCAGTATATTGTACCTAATTTACTAAATTACTTGCCTCGCCACTAAATAATTGCACACAAAACGCAGATTTAATGTTGTAATTATTTTTTCATCAATAATTCAGATAGTTACATGAATATTGAATTAATGTGACTAAAAAAACATTTGTAACGGGATTCTGGATAGAGTATTATTAAGTTATAGCTTAAGCGGAGATAGCATCCCGCAATCACAGTCAACTGATAGAGCTGATGGGCAGACCTTATGCGCTGCCTGATTCACCCTTGCTTAATGAGTTGGCCACTAATACACACGCTTCTAAATCGGAAGCTAACGTGGAACGTACTCAAGTGGCTGACATTAAGAGTGAAATTTCTATCGGTCTCGCACAAAGCCAACCGGACAAATTCGGGACTCACACAGCAAGCAACCTCTTGGATGAATGCATCCAGAAGACAGCACAGTCTTGTCGTGACACCTGCATCTTGTTCAACTTTGGCTCCACCATGCTCCTAGTCTTTTATGGCTTGATTTGCACCGTGAGGGTAACGCAATATTCTGACGCGTCGCTTACTCACAGTGCCTTGTTTAATGAAAAGACCGCTACCGATGTCAGATCCTCAGCTGTAAATTCCACAGTATTAGTATGTTTTTCGCCCAGAATGTAAACCTCCTGGCCTATATCCTTTCCTGCTTTTTCAGATGCGGGATCTTATCAGGCAACATCTTGCATAGTATTGACTGCACCGAGCTGTATAATGACACAGCCCGTTCGCTATTTACCACGACCATCAGGAACAAAAAGATCCGTGTCTGTCAGGGCCTTGACTGCGACTGCGGTACCAGGCGAAAAAAACCAGCCGGAAACAAAACACTTTTGAGCCAAAATCTTACGAAATCCTATCGTGTGATTGAAAAAACAACATGCAATTATTCACCGAACAAGTATTTTCATGTGAGTTACAACTACTTTTCAACACCCTTTATTAATCTGCAGCATTTTTTATCCAGCAAAATTATTTTTAAGCATATTCTTCTGGCAGTCGATATCGCAGAAGGCAACCAAAGCCGCCTAGCCTTTTAAGGGCTTCGCTTTTGCTAACAAATTCTATATTTGCTCCGATGTGTTCGGCGAGACGAACCATTTCCTCCTTGATGTCGAACTTCCTCAAGGCGAGTCCCTTACAGGTGGGGCAAATGCTAGGACTTTGTTTGTCGAAATCTGTAAATCCGCAATCGGAACACGACCATCCCCTACTAGAAAAGTTAGTTTTAAGTATAACCAAAGTGTCAGCCCGATTCTCCTTCAATACTTTGAGACAGTTCTCAGCCCCAGCCACAGCCAGACCCCCAGTATGCATCTCTTGAGAAAGAAGTTCGGCTGTATCTTGAGACTCTTTTTCTTCCTCTCTGATAAACCGGCTAATCGTAGCTTTAACGATATCAGATGTCTCTTCTGTTCCCGATAGAGGGACCAGATCAATAAGCTTCGACAGCAACTGTTTGGGAAAATTATCTTTGATCTCAGAGGTTATTGACGGATGCCCGGCAAGGATTAAATGAGTATACCCTGTTTCTGACATAAGTTTATTTAGGATTTTTATCATTTCTTTAATGAATCCTCGGCTTCGGCCCCTGGCATGTTTTTGATAATGCATTTTTGTCCATTCTCGACCAATGCGTTTACGTAATTCTGGACGTTGAGTCCACAACTGCCTCGTAACGGATCCAACATTGATTTCCAGTATTCGAGCGCTTTCACGTGTTGTGATCAATACAACATAGCGGTGGAATGTATCCTTGAGCTCGACAAGATGATAGATGTTAGGTACTGAATCCACAACAATCCAATAAGGCAAAGGGACCTGGAATTGAAGCGGGAGAAAAAACGGTTCGTCCCCTCCACGTGAGAACATAGCGACTCCTTTGGCATCATAAAGTAATTTGTTATTTAAATACATACAAATAGGCTCCAACGCGGCTTCTACACCTTGTAATTCTTGAGATGATAATCCGCATTTGATATGCCGAATATATTCATCGTAAGCATAACTATATTTGATTTTGCCTTTTTCAAGTGTTAAATAACAACTAACAACCGGTTCCTCTGTTTCTGGCAGAGTAGCCAAAGTTCGGATGTGCTTTTGTAATTTCTTTAGTTCCATGTCTTATCGACGGAATGCATTTAAGGTTGTCAAAAAACATCCGTGGTAAATTTTAGAGTAAATACTAAAAAAATATAAAGAGTCAGGTAAATAAATATAAATTTCATTACTGTTCCTGGTTATCGTTAAAATACCGGTCCTTTCCGGATTCCTCTGCATTAAGCGAAGATTTATAAATGGCAGCTATTATCCTTCGCAACTATTCACCATATTTCCGGAGTTGAGGATATTGTGATTCAAAACCATGGGAAACAGCAGGTTTTCCAAAAGCTCCAGTGGCGGATTCATGCGTGTTTTGTATCATAGTTCCCTCAATGGAGGGGAGCTGAATAATTACCGTTATTCTTTTATAATTTCATCCCGAAGTCGTTTCCATGTGTTTGGGGGAGAATATTTCGTATTGCTGAAACCGGCGAATCGTTGCCTAACCGATTCTTATTCCTATATTGCCCACATAATTGATATTTATAATTTGCAATAGGCTTGCCAAGTAGTTATAAAACTAATATTACAGGCAGTTATATTAAAAATGCAGGTTAAATTGATTCATTTCGTTTCAATATGTACTCTTTGGATTGACCAAAATAGGACTTTTTGGGACATATTGAGACAAATAATGATAACTGTGCCACTTTGAAGAGAGGGAGAGGGGTTCATTTTTTAAAGAAAAGGGACAATACAGTGGTTTTTTGGTTCGCTAAATCGAGAAAAATGAAGCGCTTTGCTTCAGATGTTATTGATAGCCAATTACCAGGCTATCAGCTATTGAGACAATTATAAATAATCCAACGCCGGGTTTTCCCTGCTCGAAGATTGCTTCTCCCGCCTTAAACGAGTGCTCTTAAAATCTTTTGGCCAATCGTTTTATGTTCTTTTGGCTTAGTCCGGAAAAGAGTTGCACATTCTTTAACAGCTCTTCTGTTTCCATTTTTCCGGTCTTTGATAGATTTTCGGTATCCGATGGTCTCGCAAATCCCGGCTTGATCTTTTATAGCAGGCAGGAGTTAAGCCAAATTCGATTTGTATTGCTTAATTACGTTCAAACCGGTATACGGGAACCTAAGGCCCAAATTAGGATATCTCCAAAGGATTCAATTGCCTGCAAAAAAGAAAATGGCTGAGAAAGTGGGATTGTTAACAGCTTACCAATAACTGATAACAAATAACCGAAAATGAAATGTCCGAAGTGTGATTTTGATAACCGTACTGGGGCTTCATTTTGTCTTGAATGCGGGCGAAAACTCGAAATCGGCTGTCCACATTGTGGAAAGCACTTACCACCTGGGGCAAAGTTTTGTGACAGTTGCGGCCAAAATTTAAATCAATCCTTTTCACCAACCCATCAAGAGCTTTCCTTTGAGAAAAAACTGGAGAAGATCCAGAGATACCTGCCAAAGGGACTTAGCGAGAAGATACTTTCCCAGAGAGACCGCATCGAAGGTGAACGTAAGCAGGTCACCGTCATGTTCTGCGACCTGGAGGGATTCACCCCCCTGGTGGAAAAGATCGGCGCCGATGAGGCCTATACGGTGATGGACCAGGTGTATGAACTTTTGATCCAAGCCGTGCATGACTACGAAGGTACCGTCAACGAGATGACCGGTGACGGCATCATGGCCCTGTTTGGGGCTCCCATTGCGTTGGAAGATGCTTCCCAGCGGGCCATTCACTCGGCGCTTCGGGTTCAACGAGACATGGCCCGCTGCAATGATCGGCTAAAGAGAGAAGGAAAAGCGCTTCCTCCTCTTAAAATGCGCATCGGTATCCACTCAGGCCCGGTCGTGGTGGGCACCCTGGGCAATGATCTCAGAGTGGAGTTCAAAGCTGTCGGCGATACCGTTAACCTGGCTAAACGCATGGAACAACTGGCGGATCCAGGCGCCACGTATATCACCGAAGATACTTTCAAACTCACCGAGGGTCTGTTCCGTTTTGAGGCCTTGGGTGAAAAGCAAATAAAAGGTAAAAAGGAGCCGATCAATGCCTATCGCGTGATCACCAGCAGTTCCCGCCGCACACGGTTTGACGTCAACGCTGAACGGGGGTTGACGCCTCTGGTGGGCCGGAACCGGGAACTGGAAATACTGCTGGACGGCTTTGAGACAGTCAAATCCGGCCGGGGTCAGGCTTTTTCCATCGTGGCCGAGGCCGGGGCCGGCAAATCCAGGCTGCTTTACGAATTCCATAAGGCAGTTACCAATGAAGAAGTGACGATCATGGAAGGCAAATGCCTCTCCTATGCCCGGAACGTGGCCTATCACCCGGTGATCGATATTCTGAAGGCCAACTTTAAACTCGATGAAGGAGACACTGAGCGCCAGGTTAAACAAAAAGTAACCGCTGGTCTAAACGATATCGGAGTTGAACCCATATCGACCTTACCCTACCTGCTGGACCTGTTATCGGTTAAAGAAAGCGGGATCGATGAGTTGGATATCTCTCCGGATTTGAAAAAAGAAAGAGTAATAGCGTCGTTACTGCGAATTGTCCTCAAGGGATCAGATCAAAGACCTTTGATCATGATCTTCGAGGACCTGCACTGGGTGGACGTCACCACCGAGACTCTGCTCAACGATATCCTGGAAAGCATACCCGGCTCCAGGGTACTGCTGCTCTTTTCTTATCGGCCTGAATACGTGCATACCTGGGGTGGGAAATCTTACCACAATCAGCTGAACCTGAACCGTCTGTCCAACCGGGAAAGCCTTTCCATGTTGGCGCATATGATGGGTTCGCAGGAGATCGAGGATGAACTCAAGGAGATGGTCCTGAACGAGACCGAAGGGATCCCCTTCTTTATTGAAGAGTTTGTCAAATCCTTGAAAAACCTCAAGCTCATTGAAAAACGGGAAAAATACAGTCTTGTCAAAGACGATCAGTCTATGATCGTCCCCTCGACTATCCAGGACATGATCATGTCCCGGGTGGATGCTTTGCCCGACTCAGCCAAGGAAGTCCTGCAGACCGGATCGGTGATCGAACGCGAATTCTCTTTGAAGCTGATCAAAGAGGTTATGGATATGCCGGAACCGGCACTTTTGTCAAATCTCTCCCGCCTCAAAGATTCCGAATTGCTGTATGAAAGAGGCGTCTATCCAGACTCGATACTCATCTTCAAACACGCCCTGGCCCGTGAAGTGGTAGTTGACTCGTTATTAAACGATCGAAAGAGACTGTTGCACGACAGGATCGGCCAAGGCATTGAGAAAATACACCGGAACAAAATCGATGCGTACCTTGAAATCCTGGCGGAGCACTACACGGCCGCTGAGAACTTTGAAAAAGGAGAATTGTATTTGAAGCTGGCCATGAGAAAATCGGAGAAAGCCGCTTCTCTGGATGGTGCGATTACTTTTGCTGAAAAACGGGTCTTATTTCTCGAAAAGCAGCCAGAATCTGAATCTTCCAGAAAAAAGATCATCGATGCCAGGTCAAATCTCTGCAATTATTACAATCAGTTTAATCGTCATCTGGAGGCTAAGAAGACGATAGAGCCAGTTATGGGATGGCTAAAGACAAGCGGGAACCAGAAAAGGCTGGCACAGGCATATGTGACTCTTGGTACATATTACTGGATAAGCGAAGAGGATATCGACAAATCAAAGGCTTATCTCGAAGAAGCGCTCGCTATTTCCGAACAGGTTGCTGACATTGCCTCAATGTTTTTTTCATATTATTGGCTGGCGGTGCTTTTAGCACTGTCCTGTGATTTTCAAGGGGCCATCGATCTTTTTGAAAAGTGTATTGATATCAACAGGTCCAGGAAGGTACGCTGGGGGGAATCATCGGTAATAAGTCACATGAGCCTTGCTTGCCTGTGCAATAAAGGGGACGTCGATCTGGCTTATCGAACCGGACATGAAAGCCTGAAATTGGCTGAATCGTCGGGAGATAGCTATTCCAAGGCGCTCACTTACACAAGTCTGGCACATTCAAGCCATTTCAAAGGCTACTTCGATGAAGCCATTTCCCATGCCGTTCAGGCTGTCAGCTTTTGTAGAAAAATCGGTCTCAATTTATGGGAAACATTTGCTCAAGGTTATTTGGGCGAAATCTATTACGATACCGGAAGCTTTCAAAAATCCATCGAACATTATAATTATGCTATTCACTATTTTGAAAAAACCAAATATGTACCGTCCTGGGCGACATATCATAGATTGGGCCGCAAAAAGGGCGAGCAAAAGATCAAGGGAATTGACATTGATCTGAAATCATTGATCGAGGACTCGCAGGGTGTGAAATTGCATTTCTATCAGAGCTGCTGTGCGCGTTACCTGGGGGACTTATTGCTGGAAAGCAGCCAGTCTTATCTGGACCAAGCAGTGGATTGGATTGAAAAATCAATCGAATTAGGCCGGCAGAACGGGGTGAGATGGGACCTGGCCCGCGCACATGCGCTGTATGCGGATGTCTTCAAACAGCAGCAAAACATACCGAAAGCTCGTGAACAAATGAACAACGCCATCGAGATTATGACAGGGTGTGGTGCCGACGGATGGGTGGAACGGTATGAGAATGAATTGGCTGAGTTGGGTTAAACAATTGAGAGAGATGGTGCCCCCACCAGGACTCGAACCTGGAGCTGAGGATTTTTTAAATCAATTTTAGACGGACGAATCTTTAAGGATCTGTTGGGAATTGTAAGAATAATCAGTCAGAAATTGATGGCGATTTGATGTGGCTGCCGGATGCAAAGCTCTGCGCGAACAAGGAAAGAGTCAGGCATACACTTGACAGTCAAATTGGGAACCCCTATGATTAAACCAAAGATTGTCAATCCTTGTAATTTCTGACGGGTTACTTATCACAGGAGATATCGATGCACGTGTCATTGACCCCTGAACTTGAAGCGAAAATAAGATCTAAAGTAGAATCCGGGTTGTATAATAATGCCAGTGAAGTTATCCGGGAAGCGCTTCGTTATATGGAGCAGAATCAGGAACTGCTCATGCAACTGAAATTGGATCGCTTACGAGCGGAGGTGGCAATTGGAGCAGAACAGGCTGAAAAGGGAGAGTTTAGTCAGCGAACGGTTCAGGGGATTGTCTCTGACATGAATGAACGCCGGGATGCTTGATGAAATCCGGTTACAGTCTCACTCCTGCCGCTGATCAGGATATTGTTGAAATATGGCTGTATACTTCTGAAACATGGGGAGCTGCTCGAGCGAATAACTATCTTGAGCAAATAGAGCAATGCTTGAGGGGCCTGGTTGAAAACCCGGGACTTGGAAAGCGAAGAGATGAGATCAGGCCAGGATATCGATCTCTTCATTGTGATCATCATCTGATATTTTACCGAGAAAAACCGAAGCAACAAATTGACGTTGTGCGATTTCTACATGAGAGAATGGATCACCAAACCCATTTTGAATAAATAAGGTTCTTCCTTATTTATGTGTTGATGGCGTTACAGCAAGTGATAAAGATGAAATGAAAGGGGTTGGGCGTAAAACGGTGGAAATTCAACGGATCCAATAATAATGGATACCGGGGAGAATGGTCGGTAGCTCAACGATAAATAGGGTCGCACTTCAGGGTTCGATCACAACCTTGCCGATAATGCGTCGGTTAATAAAATCGTCCAGGGCCTGGGCAGTATTTTCCAGTGCATAGCGTTTGGATACTCTGGGATTCAGTTTCCCGTCCGCCATCAGGCTGTCAACCTGCTTCATCATATTCAACGACGTCTCCGGCTCTTTCAGCAGCATGCCGCCGGTATTCACACCGATCACCCGGCAGCATTTCAAAAGAACCAGATTCAGCGGTAGCTTCGGGATTCCTGCCGTAAATCCAATCACCAGAAACCGTCCATGCCAGGCGATTGCCCGCAAGGCCGGCTCTGAATACTCGCCACCAACAATATCGCAGATCACGTCGGCGCCACTTCCACCAGTCAACTCCTTGGTCTCTTTTTTCAGATCGCCGGTTGCATAGTTGATGGTTTCATCAGCACCATACGCCCGGCACAGCGCCAGTTTTTCATCCGTGGAGGCAGCAGCGATGACCCTGGCCCCCATCATTTTCCCAAGATCGATCATGGCCAGACCGACGCCTCCGGCGGCACCCAGGACAAGCAGGGTCTCTCCTTTTTGAAGCTGCCCTTTCAATTGCAGTGCATTCAAGGCCGTACCATAGGCGTATTGCACACCAAGGATGGTACCAAAATCAATATCAGCAGGCAGCGGGCGACACTGGGCGGCCTCCGCAAGTGCCTGCTCTGCAAAACCACCACTGAGCAGACCGGTTACAACCCTGTCACCAGCGGAAATCCTCTCAACACTATCCCCAACAGACTTGACAATCCCGGATACCTCTGTGCCGGGAACAAACGGTAGCGGCGGGAGATACTGATACATGCCCTGCACCAGCAGCGCATCAACGTAGGTAATCGCGGCGGCCTTGACGTCAATGACCACCTGCCCCCGACCGGGTACCGGGTTGCTTTGGTCTTCAACGGTCAACACGTCGAGTGGCGCACCATGCTTATGACATACGATTGCTTTCATTGGTTTTACCTGGATAGTTGATGGTCTGTTTGATCCCTCTGCTATGGTTCATTGACGTGTCAATGAACCAACCTATGCTTTCTCCCGGTTGTCCAGCATTTCGATAAATTCGGGCAGCATCATAATGGTTACCTCTTTTTCCTTCGGCATGAATCCGATAGCCTGCCCGTAGCACCCGGTGCAGATATGGACCATAGGTCAAATAAAATCAGGTAAATCAGGTGACAGTATACCTATTTCCAAAAAACGGTATACTGTCACTGCATTTAAACTGGAACTCAGTAAGCATCAAAGGGTTGATCTTTTAAGAACCTTGGAAGCCAGGGATGGCTTCCAGGAGTTCCATGGATGGACTCGTGCGTTTCTTGAAAGATCAACCCTTTGATGCGATAAGCTCGATAACTGCAATTAATCAAGATGCCCTTTAAAAAATAGGTATGCTGTCACCCCATTTAAGGGAAGACCGGGCATTATCTTTTTCGTTGAAACTCCTGCTTATTTGGCAGGCTCGGATCGTCCCAATGACACTTGGCCTGATCAGAGATCGCACCACTGGCTGAAATCAATTTGATCAGGTCGAAGGAATCGCAGCGGGGACAGCGGATTTTTTTCTGGTCCCTGATGAGCTCTTCAAATTTATTGCGACAGTTTTTACACTCAAATTCAAACATCGGCATGGTTTTTCCTCATCAGAACATAAATCATTTCACTGTTGGCCCGAATAGCCGGTTTTTCCTACGTTTCAGTAGAATAGTATAAGTGGACATTTAATTCAATTTTTTAAACAGCAAAACAACATTTCTATCCCTCAGGTTCGTTCACACCTGCGCGGGAACGTGGCGAAATCACTTTCCGGTCCCGTTTTCTAAAAACCGTTTGACACAATCCGATCTTTTTGAAATCAATTCAGTAACCCTATCATTCATTTTGCTCCGTGTGCACGGGTCACAGACGATCCGGGTGACGTGGTGTTTCATTCAACGAATGAACCGGCAATCCCCGAGCTTCAGCCATCAATTATTCAAATGGAAAACGACACCAAGCCTTCGCAGCCGTCAGCGATTCAAAAGAAATTAAACAGAATGGGCATTTCAAAACCGTCCACAAAAAAAACGGCGATTCTTACCTGGGGGGTGACCGTCCTGATCATCATCGCCATTGTGCTGGTTATCATCTATGCCAGTAACCGAGAGGTTGTAACACCGATTCCGCCCAAAAAAACCCTCGTCAACATCGAAGTGATCACGATCAACACCGAAGAATTTGTCGAATTCCTGATGCTGCCCGCAATCGTTGAGGCGGACCGGGTAGCCAGCATCAGACCCGAGTTTTCCGGAATCCTGGAAAGATGGTATTTTCCGGAAGGGGCTGAAGTTCAAATCGGTGATGTGATTGCTGAAATCGATACTGAAACGTTTCGACTGAACCTTGCGGAACTTGAAGCGACCCTGCAGACGGCCTCAAAAAACGTCTCCCTGAGCTGGATAAAAAAGGAGAGCGCACAGGTCAATCTGGCCAGCGTCAAAAAAGTCAAAAATATTCATGAAATCGGCCTTGAGGCAGCAGCATCCAATCTGGAACTGGCCCGAAAACAGTTCGACCGGACCCAGACAATGGCCCAGCAGAAAATCGCCACGGCTTCGCAACTGGATGATGCCAGAAACGCCCTGACCCAGTCGGAGTTGGCGGTTACCCAGGCAAAACAAAGCCTGAACAGCGCCGAGTTGAATGTCCGTGCCGCTGAACTGGCCATCCGGGAGGCAGAAGCCGGTGTCGAGCTCGCTGAGGCAAAAATCGTGGAACTGGAAGCCTCCATCGATCTGCTCAACTATAAAATCGACAATGGCAAATTGAGAGCGCCCTTCTCCGGTCGTCTGGAAAAGCATCTGGTCCAGCCCGGGGAAATGGCATCGCCCGATGCCGTCATTGCACGGATCTATGATCTGAAATATCTGCGTGCGGTCGTCAATGTTCCGGACCGCTATGTTGCTTTCCTGGACCCCAACAATGAAAGCATCAAAACCCTGATCCAGATGAACATGCCCGGTGGTATCCAGCGCATCAGGGCCAGTCTGATTGTTCCCGGTCTACCGAAACTGACCGGTGGTATCGGGTCAGGCGTTGAATTAAAGGCGGAAATCGCCCGTATTGCGCAATCGTCCAATCCCGAAAGCAACACTTTCGAAGTTGAGCTCCGGCTGCCCAATCCCGGCAATGCGCTGAAACAGGGGTTGATCGTACGGGGCAGAATTGAGTACCTGATCTATCCCGATGGGATTGTCATTCCGGTAAAAGCCATTCAGGTTACAGACGAAGGACCCCGCTCACTGGTCGTTGAAAAGGAAGATGGTGCGGAGATTGTGCGCAGCAGGGTTATCACCCCTGTTTCAATTCATGGCAGTAACGTGTTTATCAGGGGCGGTCTGCAGGCAGGTGATCGTCTGGTGGTAGCTGGTTGGAAGGGCCTGGTTGGCGGCGAAAAGGTCAACGTTCTGGTAGAAGATGGAAAATTTAAAAAACTGAGTTCAGAGTAGGCGGATTGCGACCACCACCGTGAGATCATTCTGTCAGACTATTCAACAAGGAAACCATTTTGATTATTACGCGATTCTCGATACAGCACTACATGGCTGTGCTGTTACTGTGTGTGGGGATTTTATTGGCCGGCGGTTTCCGGTACAAAGGGATGCCACGCGAAAACTTCCCGGATATCAAGATTCCAGTGGTCACCGTCACGACCCTGATGAATGGGGCCAATCCAACAGATGTGGAAATATCCATCACCATCCCGCTGGAGACCGAACTGGAGGGGATAGAGGGCTTGAAAGACCTGCGCAGCACATCTTCGGAAGGGGCATCCGTCATCAGTCTGGAATTTGACCCGAGCATTGAGACGGAAGTCGCCCTCTCACGCGTTCGGGATGCGGTTGATATCGGTAAATCCAAACTGCCTCCCTCGGCAGATGAACCCATCGTCAAAGAGTTTTCACTCTCGGGTGATATCCCGGTCATGGTTCTGAGCCTGGTCGGGAGTGAGAATGTGTCAATGTCTCAACTCCAGGAGCTGGGAGAAACCATCCAGGATATGCTGGAGCGAATTCCGGGTGTGCTGCATGTCAAGCTGCGCGGCGGTCGCGAACGAATCATCCTGATCGAAGTGGACCCGGAAAGAATGCACTATTTTGCCATCACCATGGGGCAGATCCAGCAGATACTGCTGAGCACCAACCGGAATGTCAGCGCCGGCGCAGCAGAAGGACCGACCAATCGCATTGTCATGCGGGCTCCCGGAGAGTTTGAGAAACCGTCTGATATCTATAACCTGGTCATCGGTACCACCAAGAATGAAACCGCCGTCTATCTGCGGGATATCGCCACGGTGCGCTACAGCTTCGAAAATGAAATATCCCGCGCCCGCCACTATGATTTCACCGCCCCGGACGGCAATTCCCCAACTGGCGTCTATGTCAAACCGGAAAAATCCGTCAGTATCGAAATCATGAAAAAATCCGGGGAAAACCTCCTGGCATTGACGGAAGCCGTTGAGGCAACCATCAGTGAACACGGATTTTCAAAAGAGGTCCGGGTGATCACGTCACTCGATATGAGCAAGGAAGTCAAGCTGATGCTGTCAGACCTGGAAAACGGCATCGGCACCTCCCTGATCCTGGTTCTGCTGGTGATATTTATCGGCCTGGGCGCACGCAATGCGGTCCTGGTTGCCCTGGCCATCCCGTTTTCCATGTTTCTCTCGATCATCTGCCTGTCCATGCTGGGTTTCACGATGAACATGATGGTGCTCTACTCCCTGATCATGGCCCTGGGAATGCTGGTCGACAACGCGATTGTCATCGTCGAGAATATCTATCGCCACTATTCCGCCGGACTTTCCCGGGCCCAGGCGGCATTGACCGGAACCACCGAAGTCGCCTGGCCGGTGATCGCTTCAACGGCAACCACCGTGGGTGCCTTTCTGCCCCTGGTTTTCTGGCCGGGCGTGATGGGATCATTCATGGGATTTCTTCCCAAAACGGTCATAATTGTCCTGCTGTCATCCTTGTTTGTCGCCCTGGTCATCAACCCAACGCTCTGCGCCCTGGTGATGAAACGGAACAAAGGGGATGAAACCTCTCCGGAAAGCGATTCGGAGCGGCCATCCTATCCACTGGTCCGTATCTATGGCCGTATGCTGAAGTTCATGCTGAGCCGTCCGGTGTGGACCGTTTCAACATCCGGACTGCTCCTGCTGTTATCCATTGTTCTCTATGCAACGTTTGGTGCCGGGGTTGAATTTTTTCCGACCCTTGATCCAAATACGATCAGCTGCACCATTAAACCCCCTGAAGGGGCCAGCCTGGAGGAATCGGACCGACTGAGCCAGCAGCTGGAGGCCCGGATTTTTGGAAAGCCCGGCAGCGGCTATGACAAACCGGTTGCCAACATTAAAACGGCCAGCATTACCGTTGCCCTGGGCACCACCCCCATCACCTCCCGGATTCAATTCGTGGATCGGGACTACCGCACGGAGAAGACCTCAAAAACGATTGCTGAAATGAGAAACCGTATTGAAGGACTGGATGCGAAGGGACACCGGATCACCTTCCCCCTCTATGGGGCTGAATATGACGTGGTGACGCCCCAGGACGGACCTTCCTCCGGAAAACCGGTTTCAGTGGATATTTTTGGTGAAGATCTCAACCAGATGGCCGCTATCATTGATGACATGAAAAAGCTCATGCTCGACACCGAAGGCGTTGCCAAACCCTCCGATGACGCGGCCACGGCCCAACCCACCCTGGAATGGCGAATAGACCGAACACGGGCCGGGATGTTCGGTCTGGATCAGGGAACTGTGGCCAATACGCTGCAACTGGCCGTTGGCGGTATTCGCAGCGGATCCTTCGGGCAGGGTGACGACGAACAGGATATCCTGTTTCGCATGCCGGATTTTTACTCCCTGTCCACGACACAACTGCAAAATATCACGATCACAACACCCGCCGGCGGATCCATTCCGCTGACATCTGTTGCGGCTGCGACGATGGTCCCCGGCCCGGTTTCCATCAAGCACTATAACCGAAAAAGGGTGCTGAATGCGGGGGCAGAAGTCCATCCCTGGATCAGGGCCGATGCAGACGTCCGGGCCCGGTTTCAGGAAAAGGTGAAAAAATATCCCTTTCCCCCGGGGATTACCTACAGTTTCGGGGGAACCGCCAAAGACCAGAAGGAGGCGGAGGAATTCCTCTCCACAGCCTTTGTGCTGGCCCTGTTTATCATGGGGGCCGTTCTTGTGATCCAGTTCAATTCATTCATCATCCCATTGATCATCTTTACATCGATCATCCTGTCGCTGATCGGCGTATTTGCCGGACTGCTCCTCTTCAACCTGCCGTTTGGAATTATCATGAGCGGGATCGGGGTCATCAGTCTGGCCGGTGTTGTGGTGAATAATGCGATTGTGCTGCTGGATGCCATCCGGCAACTGAAAGACAAGGGTCGGGAACTCTATGATGCTGTTGTGACAGCTGGCATGATCCGATTCAGACCTGTTTTACTGACAGCCATCACAACCATTCTCGGGCTGGCGCCCATGGCATTCAAGCTCAATGTGGATTTTACCCGGTTGACCTACCAGTATGATACCGAATCCTCCCAGTACTGGCAGTCCATGGCGGTAGCCATTATCGTCGGCCTGCTGCTATCCACCCTGCTGACACTGGGGGTGGTTCCCACGCTCTATGTCCTCTATGAGCGGTATCGCGCCTGGCTGTCACGAAAACTGTCCCGGCGGCAGACACCGTAACAAGACCATGTCCCCCTCATTTTCCTGATCCATGGAGGCGTTTTAATTAGGTGACATGGTCTGGTTACAGGTCACCGGATTAAAACGGGAACTAATCAACTGAAACAGCTTTATGACAGTCACTCAGCTCAGCTTGTTTTCCTCCGTGATCTCCGTGTCTCTGCGGTGAGTGTGTTTCAGACAAACCACCATGCCCCGGTCGGGGTACAACGAAGCATAAAAATGATATCGGGGTGTTGACCCGCGACTGATGTGAAGCAAAACTTATTTTCCTCCGTGATCTCCGTGTCTCTGTGGTGAGTGTGTTTCAGACAAACCACCCTGCCCCGGTCGGGGCACAACGAAGCACGACAATGAGTCAGCGATTCTGTCTGGAACTGACTACTTGAGGCCGGTTTCCCGGTAGTACTTCATGGCACCCGGATGAATGGGGGCGGAGAGACAGGTCAGCATGGATTCCCGGGTGGTCATGGCATAGGCGGGGTGCAGTTCCTTAAACGCCTCCAGATTCTCAAAGATGGCGCGGGTAACCACGTAGACAACGTTATCCGGGACTTTCGCAGACGTCACCAGGGTCGCGCAGACACCGAATGTATCGACGTCCCGGGTGTTCTGAATCCCCGGATAGTATCTGATCGGAATCTTCATTTTTGAATAGTAGGGCCGGGAGCCGACCATTTCGTCAATCGCGCCATTTTGCAGCGGGATGAATTTTACCCGCTTCCCCCCCGAGATGGCCTCTTTCAGGGCAACACTCGGATGACCCACCGTATAGAAAAAGGCATCCAGCTTTCCGTCCTGTAGCAGTTTCGGGGCCTCAACCGGATTGATGTAGAAAGCCGTGAGCTCAGTCACGGGGTCGAGTCCGATTGAGTTGAGAACATCCATGGAATTCCCCAGATGTCCGGAACCCTGGTTGCCGAGATTGACCCGTTTGCCTTTCAGATCAATCAGGGAATTGATATTCGCATCCACAGCCACCAGAAGTGTGCACAGCTCAGGGTAAATGCTGAAAACAGCCCGGAGCTCTTTTTGCGGCCCTGCGTCCTTCCATTCCCCGGTTCCCCGGGTTGCCTGGCACTGTCTGTCTGATTGAACAATTCCAAATTCAAACTGCCCGTCCATCACCGCATTGACATTGAATACAGATCCGTCCGTCGATTCCACGGTGAAGCGGATGCCATGCTGCTTTCGGTTCTTGTTGACGATTTTTGCGATCGCCCCGCCGGTGGGATAGTACACCCCTGTCAGGCCACCCGTGCCGATGGTGACAAAGGTGGTGACCGCGAATAGCTGATATGACGGCAGCAGAGCGGCAAGCAGGACAATGAGTGCCCCTCGGAAAATAGAATTCACCATAACCCCCTATGATTTTAGAGTTTTATGATATGAAATCGTCACCTGGAAGTCAAGGGTTCATTTTTCGGCCACCAGGGTCGATCTTATCACCGAACCGGTTTACTCTCATCTTCGACCGGCTGAAAAGAAATCCCCCGGAATATCAGGTCACCTTTCAGAAACCCGGCAGGTCATTCGATGAATGGGGAACCGGTAAGGATCCATACCCGGATCATTAATGCGCCGTCTCCACATGGTAAAAGAACTTGATCGCCTCGATCTCCTTATTATCCATATGGTAGGCCGGTTCCGGCTCGTTCTGCAGCATTCCGGCCAGCCGTTCGGCCTCGGTTAAATAGGACTTTCGGACCTCATCCAGTTGGCGGATATCCATCTCATTCGATTCGAAGTCGTTGTCGACGGAAAAGGGGGGCTCCGCTTCCACGAAATCCATGTGACGCCATTCCGCTGTTTCCATATTAAGCCGGTATTTCCGGAGGAAGAGATATCCATACCGGGCAATAAACCGAATGGCATCCAGAATAAAATCGATGTCTTTGTCTTCAAACGTGTAGTGCAGGTTGACACGAACCCAGCCGGGTTTGATCCCCGAGTTTCCCAGGGCAACCTGCGCTCTGAATTTATCGGAGCGCAGTTCGTCTATCCCCAGCAGATAGTGTCCATAGGGTCCAGCGCAGCTGCAGCCGGCTCTTGATTGAATACCGAAAAGATCATTCAGCAGTTTGGTCACGAATCGTGAGTGCAGAAATCTGTCCCTGTGTCTGATATTGAATGAGATAATCGGCACCCGGCTGTCCACAGGAATGTTGCCGACCAGCTCCACATTGTCAATCTGCTGTATCCCGGCAAAGAACCGTTTTGACAGGGTTTCCTCCCTCTCCTCGATCAGATCAAGACCGATTTTTTCCTTGAGGTCCATGACCAGGGCTGCCTTGATGGTCTGCAGAATAGGCGGCGTACCGGCTTTTTCCCGGGTTTCGATATCCTTGAGAAAGTCATGGAACCGATAGCCCACATAGTCCACCGTGCCGCCGCCGGCCACGGTCGGGGGAAGATCGCTCCGGTAGAGGCTTTCATTGAAAATGAGGACTCCACTGGTACCCGGACCTCCCAGGAATTTATGGGGAGAGAAGAAGATCGCATCAAAGTAGGACGATTCATCCCTGTTCATATCGATGTGAACATAGGGCGCAATGGCTGCAAAATCCAACAGAATGGGGGTTTGATGCTCGTGACAGATGCGGGCAACATCATAGACACGGGTTCTGAGACCGGTGATATTCGAGCCTGCAGAGAATGATGCCAGCCGCTTCCTGTTCTGTACGCCCTCCGCAGAGAGTTTGCAGGCCAGGTCCTCCAGATCCAGCATGCCGCTGCTGTCCAGCTTGACCACCACGACTTCGGCAAAGGACTCCCGCCACATCAGTTCATTGGTGTGATGTTCATAGGGACCGACAAAAATCACCGGCCGGCTTTTCTCAATGTCATCCAGAAGACCCTCGTTGGCCCAGGGGGATCTCTCCAGGGACTGATAAAGCCGCTCCCGGGTGACCGGGGGGATATAGATACCCAGGATCTGTTGCAGTTTCAGCAAGGCGCCGGTGGCACCGGAACCGGCGGAAACGATGATCCCATGGTCCCCGGCATTCACCAGGCGCTTGATACTGGCTTCAGCCTGATGCAGCCAGCGGGTCATGGTTTTACCGGTAAAATCGTCCTCGGTATGGGTATTGGCATAAAATTTCAGTATGTTGTTTATTTTAGCCTCGATAAAGGCCAGTCCGCGGCCAGACGCGGTATAGTCTGAATAGAACAGGTTTCTTTCTCCGAAAGGCGTTTTAAACACAACATTTCTGCCGATGATCTGCTCTCTGATATAGTCCAGGTCGTATTGCTTCATTTTTGTTTGTGTCACTGGGGGTTGGGATTCGCTGTTTTCTTGCGCCATATAAATTGCTCAGTTGGTTTGCTGTGCCTGTTCGATTCTGCCGTTGAATTACTATCTGGTCTTTGCCCTCCGACCCAAGCCTTTCAACTGCCCTGGCATTTGAGATTTCCTGATTTTCGCCACTGGGATCTTCCGTGGCAAAGCTTTCGCTTGTCTCCGCTCTTCAAATCCTTCCGATCGAATATTCTTGAGCGCTTTTTCAGCCATGGGAAACCAGCCGTCGGGAATATGCAGAGCCTGATGTGTAAGGGGTTATTTTGACGAATAATCGTTAATTAGGCAAGTCCACGGAGACATCCAGACCCGGCATTAAAATTATCCGGATTCGATCCTTGTTCCCCCGTCAGGGGTAGGTTGAGGGGTCCTCCGGATCAAAGCAAAACAGGAAAGGGGATTGTCGCCTGGGCTCTTTTCCGAAAGGAAACAGGACTTTTAAGCACATCATGACCATATCGGACTTGATCCCAGTCATGAAAACCACCGGTTTTCGATAGGGGTAAGGATAAAATCGACCGTGCTGACGAACACCCATCGGCATCGACTGAAAATTCCCCTGGCCTTTGACGATCAGAAGATCAACCTGTGGATATGTCTTTTGATATTCAAGCGATATGTCATGCACCAGTTTTCCGCCGCCAATAAACGGACCACTGGTGATGACACTCAGGCGCTCATCCGTTCTGGCCCGATTCAACCCACTCAACAGCGGTTGTTTCAGCAGCTCATCGAGGTCCTCAGCCGTCACATCATTCACCATGGGACAGCTTTTGACGCACAGAACGCATCGATGACCTTCTGAAACCAGGTACTCAACCAGCTTCAAATCGAAAACAACCTCACCGCAATTGTCCAGCTCATAGAGGATGGTCAGGGGTGTGCCGTGAACCCGGTTTTCAAGCCACTTAAACTGAAAAAAGGGGTTATCCCTGAACAGCAGCCGGGATTGCTCCCCGTCAGCAAGCATATCCTCGATTTCGAGATGAAAGGTTTCCAGAAACCGTTCGCTGTCATCCTCAAGACTGTCGATCCAGTTTGAGCGGCAGCACAGCTGCAATAGAATCTGCAACCGCCGGGGGTGAGATTTCAGTCTGCTGTCAATCTCGTGAAGCAGGGAGAGACATGTTTTATTCTGCCTGCGCTTTTCGCCGGCGAAGACATCTTCCCGACATTCCAGCTGTCGAAACGGTTCATGGATGATCGCGAGCAGGCAGTTGGACAGTTCAGAAAACGTGCAGTCCGGCAGTTCCGTCCAGAAATACCCCATCACCTCCCGAAGTCCCCGTGTAATCGTTTGGGTCAGTTCACCCCTCTCCGATGCCATCTGCAATTGTTGAAATACTTTCGGCAGATAGCTGTGCTCGGTATAGGACACCAGCCCCTGGCGAATTTTCGGCCAAAAAAGACGAAACCAGAGACTTCTGCTGGATGCGCTGATGACTCGATTTAACCGTTGCTGGAATCGGTTCTTACCGGCAGACCTCAACGGAAGATAGTCCGGCCGGTAGGGAAGTGAATGGGGCGTTTCAAGCAGCCAGGCCAGATCCCGCCCCGATTGCTGTCGGCGTTTGACGCGGTCCTTCAGGATGCGGAAATGCCTGTTATTGGCAGAATCGATATCTGCCTGGTTCAGTTTCATTCTTTGAAAATCGATTTCAGTGGATTTACCGCTTTAATTCCTCCGGCCAATGGCCGACAACCGATGGTGGAACCCGTCACACAGAATAACTCGGGTGATACCGGCAGATTATACAGACATCGGATAGATGGTTACCCCCTCTTTGTCAAGCCGGTTGCCGGGATGGGTGCACCAACAACATGGGGGTCTGTGAGCATATCGGAACAAACACCCTCTTTCCGCATACAGGTACCCACACATAGTTGGTGCACCCGCCGGGATGCTTGACATTAAATGAGTCTTCTGACAAAAATCAGGTCTAATAGAGAATGACTATTAAAAGAACGTTATGTCAACAAATTGAAATTCGAACACATCGATGAGACCAACCGTAGAAAAGGTTTACAACCTGAACAATGCTCTGCTGACCGATCTTTCCAGGAAGGATGTCGAACAACTCTGCTTGGTGATGAGCATGGTCGACGTCAAAAAGGGGGAAATCTTTATCAGAGAGGGAGAAGTCTCGGATTCTGTTTTCATTATCCAGGAAGGTGAAGTTGAGGTGGTTAAAAAGGAAGCCAGCAGCAATCAATGGTACCCCCTGGCCATGCTTAAAACAGGGGAGAGCATCGGCGAGGTCTCGCTGCTGGACAACAACCCGCGTTCCGCCTCCGTCAGGGCATCCATCGATTCGAAGCTTCTGGAAATAAAAGTGGATGATCTGAACGCGATGGCATCCGGAAACGATTCAGTGACCAGCCGCATCAAGGTGAACCTGGCCCGGGAGATGGGGAAAAGGCTTCGCAACACCAATGAAACCACCGTCAAAACCCTTCATGACCAACTGGCGGAAGCCAGGGCCAGGGTGGCAATCGGCACGATCATCTGCTGGCTGCTGGTTGGCATCTGCTGTTATGTGGTGGTCCTGAAATCAATCTCATCCATTGCCAGTTCAGCTGCGAGTACAACCATCATCAGTGTGGTGATCCTTGCAGTATTCGGCATCATGACCTTTGCTGCCGCCAAACGCAGCGGGTACCCGCTGTCTACTTACGGTATTACCCTGGAGCGATGGAAACAATCGGCGATTGAGTCGATCCTGCTCAGTATGTACATTCTCCTGCTGATTGTTTTCGGGAAATGGCTGCTGATCTTGTTTCACCCCAACATGCAGGGGGAGGCTATCTTCGGGTTCGTTAAGAATCTGAAGGTGTCCGGCTGGGCCATGGTCGGCGATATTGCGCTTTATGGGGTTTTTACACCGATACAGGAATTTATTGCCAGGGGCGGCGTGCAGAGTTCGTTTCAGGAGTTTCTTTCAGGAAAGCACAAAAACCTGGTTGCGTTGCTCATCGCCAACCTGATGTTCAGCATGACCCATCTGCATCTGTCTACCGCATTCGCCGCCATGGTATTCATTCCCGGGCTTTTCTGGGGATGGCTGTACTATCGGCAGCGCACGCTTGTCGGTGTCTGTATTTCTCATTTACTGATCGGACTGTTCGCCTATTATGTGGTTGGCTTCCAGGCCCTGTTGCAGTGATTGAGGGATGGTTCTGTTCACCATCAAATCCGGCAGGGCACCCAACTCAATATCCTGTTTTTCCTCACCCACCTTCAGCGAGGGACAGGAAACAGTCTGCGGGGGATGGTGGTTCTGGTGAAAAGCCTTTCGGATATCAGTCGATGTGCAGGGATCCGGTAGACGAGGTTTTCCAGGGATACTTACCTTGCATCGGGGTATAAAACTGCCTGATTGCTTCAAAGTCCCGCTGCAGGTCCCCTGTCGGCTGGATTGCGGGTCCGATTCCGGTGTGTTTCCGCCCGTAGTCCAGGTATCCGAGCACAATCGGCACACCGGCACCCGCGGCGATATGGTAAAAACCCGATTTCCAGTGGCTCACCTTTTTCCTGGAACCCTCGGGAGGCACTGCCAGTACCATCTCCGGAATTTCTTTTAAAACCCGTATCGATTGAGCCACCACACCGGATGCCATGGAACGGTCGATGGGAATACCCCCCAGAAAACGCGTCACAAACCCCACAGGCCCCCTGAACAGGGTGTTTTTGCCCATCCAGTAGAGATTCACACGAAACACCAGGGCCACCATCGACATATAGAAGGCGTCCCAATTGGAGGTGTGGGGGGCTGCAATCAGGACAAATTTCCTGGTTTCTGGCAGGTTTCCATCGATCCGCCAACCCAGGATTCTTAACAAAATCAGGCTCATCATTCTGAGCAGGGTATTGAGAACGGACGTATTAAAAATAGTGTGTGGCATAGGGTATCTATTCCAGATGAACTGTCAAAACGGACGGATGATCAAATGATGAAAACATGAAGTAACTATCGGATTCACGGAATAACCGCGTCAGACTCTTCCGTGGGTGGCTGATGAAAGGTCAGTGAGGTTCGCAGCCCCCAAACCAGAATATAAACGGCTGCGATCTGAATGATGTGGAACACTCCATTGTGGTCAAATTCCCAGATGAGTGTCAATCGAAAGGGCCCGCTTGCCTGGATGCCTGCCGCCACAATGGTGAGAAAAATTCCACTGACCATGAACCAGGCGCCGGCCGGCTTTCTGGTAATAGCCAGCCATAGAAATCCGGACAGGGCAAAAATCGTTGCCAGAGCCTCATAGACGATAAAAATAATGAATTGATCCGGCCAGGTAACCGTTACTACAAAAAAACAAGCTTCGACAATGATCATCAGGGGAAGGACCTTTCTGGCAATCATATCCCCCCAGATTTCATAGACAACCGCCACGATGAAAAATGTGACCATAAGTCCCAACGCCAGGTTCAAGGGATGCCAGAGAAACAGGTTCAGGGATGGCGACATCTTGAACCCGTGCACGATGGTCCCAAGGACAGCCGCTGCTGTCAGCAAACCAAAAATCAGGATCCAGAGCCAGGATTTCCAGCGGTCTGTTTTAATAAACAGCCGCATCTCCAGCAGTGCAATGAAAGAGACCAGCGCCAGAACCAGATCAGTGACGGCGGTGGTCTGTTCTGTAGCAATCCCAATAAATTCCATATCCTTGTCTCCCTTTACAGAATGCGTGATGAAATTAAAACCGTTTGTGGATGGTTCACCATAACCATCTGAAATTCAGGGGTCAAACCAATTTCATGCGCGAAACCGAAAACCGGGCTCTCCTTAAGGAACCCCTTGCTGGCACAGACAAGATGTATAGCTCTTTACCGGCGGGAAGCATCGATGGTTAAGCGAATGATTGGAAATATCACTGGTTCAAGCATACATGTCTCTATCCAGCGGCAAGCGGACGATGAACTTCGTGCCCTTTCCCATTTCGGATTCCACTTCCATGGTTCCGTTGTGATTATTGGTCACGATCATGTAGGAGACGGACAGTCCGAGTCCGGTGCCTTCCCCCACCGGTTTGGTTGTGAAGAACGGTTCAAAAATCCGGCTGCACACGGTCTCTTCAATCCCCGGACCGTTGTCTTCCACTTCAATTTTGACCTGATTGCCATCCTCCAGAAGACGAATCGTAATCCGGGGCGGACCTATCTGTTCCCCCTCCACCATGGCTTGCGTGGCATTTCTCAGCAGGTTCAACAGCACCTGCTCGATCTCCGTCCTGTTGCAGGAGACCGGAGGGAGGCCAGAATCAAACTCCCGTGCGATGATGATGTTCCGGAAATCATATTTTTTCTTCAGATCATAATCCTTCCCAGCCATTTCGATCGTGTTTTCAATCAATTCCGCCACATTGACTGGCGCCATCTGGGATTCACTCTTCCTGCTGAATTGCAGCATGTTGGAGATGATCTCAGCCGCCTTCTTTCCGGAATCCTGGATTCCCTTAATAAATGAATGGATTTCCCTCCTTTCCAGGTATGCCTGCAGGTTGGTCAGATCAATCCCCAACTCCCGGGCGGGGTCATGATTGGAAGCGAGATCCGGTGATAACCGGCGCTGGATATTTTGAATTCCCTGGATGATTCCACCCAGCGGATTATTGAGTTCATGGGCCATGCCGGCCGCGAGTCCGCCAACAGACATCATTTTTTCCGTTTGAATCAGCAACCCGTTCAACCGTTCCCTTTCAGACACATCATCAATTCTGATCACAGCCCCGTTATCGGAAGTTGAAATCAGGGGATATACGGTAACATCCAGGTGTTTCAACCCATCGGATCCCTGCAGCTTCATATTCTGGATCTTGAGGGGCATACCATTTTTAATGGCGGCTTCAATGGCATTCAAGTCAATCGGCAGAGATGACAACAGGTTCTGCCAGGGCAGGCCAAAGGCTTCTGCCGGAGATATCCCTGTAATAGACTCAGATTCGGCATTGGACTGGGTGACATTTCCAGCCGCATCCACCCCGATGATGGCAGATGGCATGGAGTCAATAATACTCCGCAGGTAATTCCTGAGATCCTGGATCTCTTTTTCCCGTGCTTTCAACTCGGTGATATCAATAAAACTTTCCAGAAAATGCTCCTTCCCCTGGAGTTGAATCCGTGCAAAGGACTTGATGATCGGAATGAGTTCACCGGTTGCACTGCGCAGGTGCTGATCCGCATGGCTTTCAAAGTGCTGGACGGTTTTTATGGGGCATTGATCCTCGGAGCGGGGACAGATAAACCGGTTGCATGGTTTCCCGATTATCTCTTCTTCGGAAAGATTGATCATCTTTGCCGCATGGGGGTTGAGGCGGATAATTTGAAAGTCGTCGGGATCAATGATGACAATGCCGATTTTAACCGAATCCAGGATAACCCGCATTTGCTCTTCACTTTCCTGCAGAGCTTTTCCCGCCTCGTTTCGTTCCTCGATCATCCTGTTGGCTGAACCGGCGAGCCGGGAGAACTCGGGAAAGTTCAACTTCCTCTCATCCATCGGGATAAAGGATGTCGATGAGATTTCAAAGAAGTCGGTGATCGACCGGATATTTTTGTGAATGCGATTGGACAGCATCTTGGCAATCACGGAGATGATGAGCAGGCAGAGAACCAGAATAATGATGACGGTTGATATTTTATGGCGAATCTGCTGTTCCAGTTGAAACCGCTTTTCGGCGATGACGGCATCGATTTCATCCACGTAGGTCCCGGCCCCGATATACCACTGCCAGTCTGCAAACCCTTCAACGTAGCTGATTTTCGGCGCATGCCGTTTTCCATCCAGGCTGGGCATGACATAGGAGACATACCCACCGCCCTCTTTCGATACCCGAATCAATTCCTGCACAATTTTGACCCCGTTCAGATCGGTGACATCGATCATGTTTTTCCCCAGGGCCGGACCGGACAGGGTTACGCCGTCCCATTGCCCGGCAAAGATATAGCCGCCCCCCCCGTATTCCATTGTCTGCAATAATTTCAACACGTCCTGTTTGAACAACATCTCAAAGTCATCCAGGTACTCCCCGGTCCCAATATACCAGTCGTAGGGTTGAAAGTGTTTCACAAATGCCATTTTGGGGAAGGCATTTCCCCTCGAATGGGGTTTGGTCATGGTATAGGTGATAAATCCCTCGGACTCTTCAGACACAATCCGGGACATCTCTCTGACAAAATACTTGCCGTTAATATCTTTGGTGTTCCAGTAATTCTTGCCCTCTTCCCCGGGACGATCCGCAAATATCATCACCGTTCCATCGACCCGGGTGGCGAAATAGTACCCGCGCCCATTATTAAACCGGATCGCGGTTAAAGCATCCCTGATCATGGTTACAATCTCACCGTCCGGCTTGTGTCCCCGGTTGGCTCTCCAGATGCTGTCCGCAATACTATAAGCTTCGTAAACCCGGGATTTCAGAGACGCCTGCAACCGTGCCTCAATCTGGTCTTTGGTATAGGTGATCACCCGGATCGCATGTTCCACTTCTCTTTTAAGAAACTGTTTTTGTGAGCTGATATAATCCCGTCTCAGATTCACCTCTTCCTCCGAAAAACGTTCCCGTTCCCGGGATATCCATAAATAACCGATCAGGCCAAGGGCAAAAACCGTTATCAGAACGGTATTAATCAGCAGTATCGATGCCAGACTCAGCTTGTTGTTGAATAGTCGCCTGATCATACATTCATTCGGGGTAACATGACGGAATGTCATGCATTAATTCCATTTTTGATCGCCAGGTGGTTATTCTAGCAAAAAAAGTCCCTTTGACGTGACTTTCAGCTTACCGTTTTCTGTTTTCCTTTCCCTTTTTAAATCCGGCGATTCCATTCGATATCCAGCCTGTTTTTTGCCTGACGCCGGATTTGGTCCATTCCCTGGTTTTTTTCCTTACCACTTCCTGGACCCTGTTTTGATCACGACAGTTACCTGCACATTGGGGAATGAGATTAGTCTACAAAATACATGCCAATAAAATTTTGATATTTATTTCAAACATTTATAAATTTGAGCCCGGCTGAATCATATTCAGCTGATCTATTTTAATCGATTATTATTGAAATAATGAATACCTGATATAAAACGGCCGATTTTTTTAAGTGTATTGACCGATGGGCTAATGATCGAACCAGACCTGCAGCACAGACTCAAATATGGGCATTTTGATTAATAAAATGGGCTCAATACGCCCCGGAAACGGAAGCGCCCACAGCACTCACCTTCTACCTGCCCGATCTGAAAGCATTCTGCGGAGCGGAAATCGTGTCCCGTCATATGCACAATCTCTATACCCTGCGTGGTACGAAAATCCGCAATGCGTTAAAGTGGAGTTGCAGGGGATCAATGTTCCACCCTAAACCTTTCCAAAGCGGTCATCATCCAGGGTAATCATTTTTGGCGATTTCACCGGTTTTTCAGCAGGCCCCTTCTTCTGAACAGCCGCACGTTGAACTTGCGCTCTTTCCTGAATGGGTTTTGTCTGGTTAACTTTGAAACGGCGCATCAATTCCTGAAGTTGCATCGCCTGTCCGCTCAGTTCCTCAGACGCAGCGGCAGTCTGTTCTGAAATGGATGAGTTCTGTTGAACCACATCATTGACCTGTGTTAACGCTTTATTGACCTCGTCCGTACTGATGCGCTGTTCCTGAGAGGAGGATGCGATTTCACCCACCAGATCATTGACTTTGGTGATACTGACATTTATTTCATTCAATATTTCAGCCGTCTTGCCGGCATTCAAGACCCCGGAGTCGACCTCTTTGACTGAGTTTTCAATCAGTCCCGTGGTGTTTTTGGCTGCTTCTGCGCTTCGGGCAGCGAGATTGCGAACCTCCTCGGCAACCACGGCAAACCCCTTACCGTATTTTCCGGCTCGGGCGGCTTCAACTGCAGCATTCAGAGCGAGCAGATTGGTTTGAAAAGCGATCTCATCGATCACCTTGATGATTTTTGAGATATCTCCGCTTGAATTATTGATCTTGTCCATGGAGGCCAGCATCGCCTCCATCTGAGCATTCCCCCGGTTGACAATTTCCAGGGTTTGATTGGAAAGCTGCACCGCCTGATTGGCATTTTCATTATTTATTTTCGCCCGACTTCCCACCTCGGACATGGATGAACTGGTCTCTTCCAGGCTGGCTGCCTGCTCGGTCGTCCCACTGGCCAAAGCCTGGGATGCGCTGGCTATCTGACCCGCCCCCGAATTGACCTGTTCTGCTGCATTTACGACCTGAGTAATCGAATGGCTCAGCATCTCCATCGCATCATTGATGCTTTCCGTATCCAGTTTGCTGTCATCATCAGCGGTAATTCGGTTTGTCAGGTCACCCGATTTTACAGCGCCCATGACACGGTTTATCTCTTTGAAACCCTCATCAATTATTTTCTGCAGCCTGTTGAACCCGACAACGACCAGACCGGTTTCATCCTTCTGATCCAATTCGATCTGCCTGGAAAAATCGCCTGTATCCAATATTCCTGAAATGGTTGTAGACAAATATTTCAGGGGACCGCCGACAGACCGGATGATGGCAAACCCGAAAATGACAGAGATTATCAGGATGATGAAAGCAAATACCAGAAGCGCGGAAGACATCGAATTGACGTCTGCTTGCACACTATTCAGCATTGAATTTGCTTCCTCAACCTGCTCCTTTACAAAAGGTCCAAGGGTATCAGACAGCGCTTTCGCCTGTTTATCAAAATCACCCATGGTTTTGTTGCCACTCTCTGGGCCACCATCAATATAAGCCTGCGCCATTTTCCTGCCGACAGCGTAATAGGTTCCCACCCTTTCCTGTATCCGGTCCAGTTCAATGACTTTTGCGGCATTTCCCTCTCCCTGGTACATATTTCTGAAACGCTGCAGGCCGCTGAGAAATAATTGATATTGTTTTTCAGCTTGATCAAAACCATCATTATATCCCCCCTGTGCCCGGGTGGCGGAAATGTCAGACAACCATTGTTGAATCTGAATCACGTTTTTATCCATCTGCAGTGCAACCAGAGCGAATACAAAGCTCTCATTCCGGGTTTGTTCGATTTTTTGTTCCACATTACCACTCAGCACCCGGCTATATCCATTCATCAGTATAATCAGCAAGATCGGTATAGAAAAGGCGATGGAAATCTTATATGAGATTTTAAGGTTTTTCCACATTTCTAAAGCTCCCTGAATTTTTTAAAAATTTGTTATCTGGTTGAGCAGATCACCTGGAACTCAAGCGCTCCATTTTTAACCATAGTACGATGATTGATTTAAAACAAGTCAATTATTTCAGGAAGCTCTGCCCGTATCTAGACATTTTTGGCAGGACAGCTGTAACCGCGTGTTCTGATAATACAAATTCTGTCCGTTTGGTCAGCACGGGTTAGCCTGAAACGGCGCTATCAAAACCGAACAACCATTCTGTTATTTGACCGGGATAGTGAAAGATGAAGTCGGATCTGTAATTTGGCTCAAATGGAATCGGTACGGAGGCCTTTGGGGATTGGGATAGAAAAAGATTTGGTTTTTGCGCAGAAGCGGTGGCGTGCGGTAAGAACTTGATTTAACATGGTTAAATGGGTGTTTTATTAACAATTACGGATTTTTGAGAATACGTTATCCAGCCTATGTGGCAGAGTAGTGCTGCTAAAACAATGAATCCACCAATAATGGTACGAAGCGTTGGTATTTCATTGTGAACCAGCCACATCCATATCGGTCCCAACACGGGTTCTGCTATTCCCAGAAGTGCTGTAAGAGCCGAAGGAATGAGGCGTGCGCCGGTAGCAAAAAGGGCAAGACCAAAACCAAGATTCAAGCAACCAAATAGGATTAAGATTCCCATATCGGGCAGCGACACCCTGAAACCACTGCTAAGACTTCCTGACACACAGGCAGCGATAATGGTACCCAGACAGACCGCAGGAACCATTCGGACATGCGCATATCGACGTGTAATCACAGTTGCACAGGCAAAAGTGAAGGCGATTAACAGGGATAGCGTATCGCCTATCGGTGAGACATTGCCACCAAAAGAATCTGACACCATGACGGCCACACCTGAAATAACAAACAGGATTGCAATCCAAGTGGGTATCGTCACTTTTTCACGAAACAGAATCCAGATCAGTAAAGCTGCAATCAGGGGTGTACCAGCCTGCATCAACAGGATATTGGCGACTGTTGTATGGGCCAGTGCAACGATGAAACAGGTGGATGCAATCGCAAAACAACCGGCAACGCCAATCCCTGGTACTCCCATGTTTGCAAATAGTGTGATGGTGCCCCGTCGCCCTTCGCGGACCAGCATAAATCCCAATAAAAAAAGTGCCGCCCAAACGGATCGCCAAAAGATAATGGTCCAGTTATCACTTATCGTGATAAAATGTTTCAGCATACCACCGAAACTCCAGACAATCGCAGACCCAAGCACCAAAGCGAAACCAACCCGCTGTTCAGAGCTGGACCAACTGATATCCTGACCTGCAAGAGGTGGCAGTTTTAGTGAATTTTGCATGGTTCGACCTGGTTATGACGAAAAATAGCCCGCCCCGCAGCAAATGAGGAGGGAGACTTGCCGTTTCGAAAGGGGGTTCGACCGTCAATCCAACTTTCGTTGGAATTCAGACAGATTTTCCCCGGACCCCGTCTTACACCGGGGTGACAAGACGAAGCGGGTGTCCAGTCAACTGTCTAATGTCGGAAACAGCAGAAATTGGGGGACATGTGCTCGTTACGTAGCTATTCACCTGTATACGCCCCAAAGGTATTGTGTTTCAAGAAACGCATGAATCCTCCTGGAATCCATCCATGGTTTCCAAGGTTCTTGAAACACAATACCTTCGGGGCTGAGCGGAAATCAAACTGAATAGCTTTCCAGAGGACCTGCAGCCCGCCTCAATTCTCAAGCAACAACCGAAAAATGACCGGTTGTTGCTTAAAAGATACCTCGTTACGTGTCCCCTGATTTCTGCGAAATCGAAGCGACAATCGAGACATGACACCAGCTGCGGGAATTAGGCCCAAATAAATTTCAGTATTGAACCAGAAGCAGTGTTTCCCCGATCATTATTCCCCAGGATATCATCGATTTTTTTTTAGATAAAGTATTGAAAAAAGAGAAGCATCGTAAGTTGATTGACATCAAACTTTGGTAAGACATCTGGCAGAACGATTATCTAATTGCAATATTAAGCGCTAGTATAATAACACCTTGGACAACCATATCCACTCAAACGGAGGCAAAAATGCCTAAAAAAGCAGCAACTATCAATTGCAGCGCAGAGCAACAGGCGGAACTGAGAAAACTTGCAGCCAGCCGCACACAAGATGTCCGTCTGGTTGAACATGCAACAATCATTTTGTTAAGCATTGAGGGCATGCAAAACAAAGATATCGCCGAGCGTTTCGGGATACGGCAGAATACCGTTTCCGATATTCGGAAACGATTCATCAACGATGGAATACCCGGGCTTTACGATCAGCCCAGATCCGGCAAGCCCAGGAAGTATGACAAGGATTTTCGAGACAGGGTATTAAAACTGCTGGAGACCGATCCTCCCGGGGGTCACGCCAGTTGGAACGGGGCCCTGATTGCCGACCAGCTGAAAACATCGCTCCACGCTGTATGGCGACTTCTGAGGGAAGAAGGCATCCATCTGAGCAGGAAGCGCAACTGGTATATCAGCACCGATCCACAGTTCGTTGTAAAGTCAGTCGATATTATCGGCCTCTATCTCAATCCCCCCCTGAACGCAATGGTGATCTCAGTTAGCGAAAAACCACGGATTCAGGCCCTGGAGAAGCAAACAGGATATGTCAAAGTAAAAAATGGAAAAATCGTCCGGGCATATCAAAGAACCTGTAAACGACATGGAGCCCTCAATCTCTTTGATACCCTGGATATTGCAACCGGAAAAGGGTTCGGTAAAGTAACACTGGAGAAAAACCGTCCGGATTTCCTTTTGTTGATGGATGAATTCGTGAAAGAGTTACCCAGAGAAAATGAAATCCATATTATCCTGGACAACGATTACCCCCATAAGAACATCGACGCGTGGCTGAAACAGCATCCAAATGTCTTTTTTCACGATACGCAGACATTTGCCAGCTGGCTGAATCAAATCGAAATCTGGTTTGGCATCTTTTCCAGAAAATCCCTGCGGGGTGTCGGCTTTGAAAATACAACCAGGCTCAGATCCGCCATTGAAGCTTACATTGATTTTTACAACCAATCTCCCAGACCGTTTATCTGGAAGAAAAGTGACGTTAACGGATCCCACCGGAGAGATACTATCGACAATTTCCGCCATTAAACAGCAGGCCAAAATGGAATCAAATTGACATCTGCATCGGGAACTCCTATATTTTAGCCGCCATCCCTATTTACCTGCCATTCCCAGTTGAATAGGGTGGTGTGAACATTATTTTTTTTTGCATAAATTGCTGAGTGTGGGCAAAACTAAGTAAAGATTAGTTTTTTTTATGGAGTAGAAGACAATGGCTCAAAAAGATGCAGGTGTGGTTGTAGATCATGGTCAAAGCCGCTGGTCGGATCTTTGGACCAAGGAAGATTACCTGGCTATCTAGCTCGGTTTTCTTGTCGTAGCAGTCTGTCTCATTGCTTATTTAGGATATTCGCCAACAGCGGAATTTTCACAAACAATAAATGATGCCAATCAGATCCAGAAAGCTGAGTTGGAAAAGGCAACATTTAAAACCATCGCCTGGTACAAGGCTGACAGTGCGAAAAAGATTAACGCATCACGCACGACCGCCTTTGGAAAATTTATATCTCACTGGACAAAAACCCCTGGCAGCTGGAAATCCAATCCGCTCGATGCGTTGATCAGAACAGAGGCACAAGCCAAGGCCATGAATGATAAGGCCATGCCCGCCTATGAAGCAGCCCAGCAGAAGGCCTCATCTGCACTGGAAGCCGCCAGACTGGCAGAGGAAGCGGCTGCCGGAGCTAAATTCGAAGACCAGGCCCTGAATAATGAGGCCAAGGCAAAGATCGCAGCATGGCAGGAGGTTGATAAAAAAGCGGCATCTGCCAAATCAAAGGCAGGCAACAAACCCTATAACTACATCTGGACACTGATTGTCCTGTGTATCTTCATGATTATCTTTTTTGGCATTGGCATCGTATTAATGGGTGAAAATGTTGCCGGATTTGCCAAAGGTTTTGTCATCGTTTTTCTGGTCGCCGTTCTGGCATACATGCTTGGTGGTCAGGCAATCTCAAAACAATATGGGTTTGGGGCGGAAGCCTGGGGTGTTGTGCTGGGTATGATCATTGCGAATTCCATTGGCACACCGAAATGGGCGCTTCCCTCCTGCAAGGTGGAATTTTTCATTAAAACCGGTCTCGTCCTGCTCGGTGCCGAAGTACTTTTCAGTAAAATCCTGTCCATCGGCATTCCCGGGATCTTCGTGGCCTGGATCGTTACTCCGATCGTTCTGGTCGCTACCTATATCTTTGGCCAAACAGTCGTTAAAATGCCCTCCAAGGAACTGAATATCGTCATTTCTGCAGATATGTCGGTCTGCGGTACCTCTGCCGCAATTGCGACGGCTGCTGCCTGCCGGGCAAAAAAAGAGGAGTTGACCCTGTCCATTGGTCTATCTCTGGTCTTTACAGCCATTATGATGATAGCGATGCCGGCATTTATCAAGGCTGTCGGCATGCCGGAAATTCTGGGTGGCGCCTGGATGGGCGGCACTATTGACTCTACAGGAGCAGTGGCTGCTGCCGGCGCTTTCCTGGGTGAAAAGGCGTTATATGTGGCCGCCACCATCAAGATGATTCAGAACGTCATGATCGGTGTGACGGCTTTCTGTGTCGCACTCTACTGGACGATGAAAGTGGAGCAGAATGGCACGGATGCAAGAAAAGTCGGCGTTGGTGAAATCTGGCATCGCTTCCCGAAATTTGTACTTGGCTTTCTGGCCGCATCCATTCTTTTCTCATTGTTAGACAGTAGTTTTGGCAAGGACATGAGCAATGCGCTGATCGACCACGGTGCCGTCCGCGGTGGCACAAGACTCCTGCGGGATTGGTTCTTTGCTTTGTCATTTGCTGCGATTGGTCTTTCCACCAATTTCCGTGAACTTGCCAAATATTTCAAAGGTGGTAAACCACTCATTCTGTATGTCTGCGGTCAAAGTTTCAATCTCGTTCTGACTTTGACGATGGCGTATATTATGTTCTATCTGGTGTTCCCGGAAATCACCGCACTAATTTAACAACCCATTACGAGTAACTGAGTCGGGGGAAATGCGATTCCCCCGGCCCGGTTAAAAAATATGAACCCCAACGCTGCTAAACCATTACCACAGAGATTGCGGATTTTTGCCATCATGCTTGGTACCGCATTGTTTTTTGTGTACATGGTACTACCCTTTCTGACCAACTCGTTTGACGTTTTGAGCCGAATGTCTGTAAATCTTGATAAACATGACATCGATCCCAGCCGTTACTACTACACGGATGTCAAACAAGTAAAAGAAGCTGAACAGTATCTTGATACAGTACTCAGAAATAGATAGACGATAGATGGTGGTAATGATGAACAACCCCTCCCTGGAGGACAAAAAAGCACTGATAATGGGAAATGAAGAAAGGATGGCCAACCAGCTTGCACGGAAGGTCATAGAAAAACCCGTTCCCCCTGTCTGGATGATACTGATCCCGATTTTTTTCATCTTTTTTGTTTGGAAGCTCAAGCAATACTCCCGAGGGTTGAAAGATTTTGCCACACACTATCTGCTTTCCAAACGCAGGGCACTTGACACTGCATTTGAGTCGGTACTGAGCGATAATCTCCCTGAGATTGATCACCTGGTCGAGATGGCCGGTTCCCTCCCTGCCAAAGCCCAACCCTTGTATCGAGCCTGGTTGTCCCTCCTCGTCGACCACTACCGTTTCCTGTTAACCGCTCCTGGAAACAACCACCACGAATTCATACGGTCTCATTATCAACATAAAATCAATTACGCGGCGTTCTGCAATCAGCTGAATAGAGCTGAGTATGCATACAACGTTGCTCTGTTGCCTGGTATAGAGGGAGATCAGGGGGATTTGCAGGTCATTCTGGACAGGATGAGAAATGGGATAAAAGACCTTTCCCAGAAGGAAATCGCAGATATTTTTGGTTGAAACAGAATTCATTCGACTGAACTTACTGTTATTTTAAATAACAGTAAGTTATACCCGTTTTATTCAGGTGACACGTAACCCGTACATGTCACCCAATTAAAACGCCTCCACGGATCAGGAAAAGGGAGGGCATGGTCGTTTGTATCATTGTGACTGTGCTCGTCCGTTCAAAAATAAACAAAACCGGTACAGTGTCCTGATTCCCGCGACCTCGCATGTGTCTGTTTACCATTTTGGCTTCACTTCACTTTTTTTTCTCAAGTAATTCCATTAACACGGCATATCGTTGACACAGTAAACTGACCTGTGAGGCGGAAAGATCAAGCCGGTTTCCGATCTCCAAAAATGTACTCCCTTCCTGGCGCATAAGATAAGCCTGTTTCATTTTTTGATATTGCTTTTTCTTGGTGCTGGTCATTTTGCCTAACTTCAATCTGATCTTGTCTTCTTCAATTCGAATCTGCTCTTCGATCTTCAGTTTTCGTTCTTCAATTCTGAGTTTCCGCTCCAGTAGCTTCAGAAGCTTTTTGCTCTTCTCATTATCCGCCAGTTCCATTTTTTCTATTTCATTTTACATGGTTTTAATTGAAAACGATTTAAAACAGGTGCACTAAATATGTGTGGATACCTGTAAGCGGAAAGAGGTTGTTTGTTCAGAAAACCTTGGAAGCCAGGGATGTATTCCAGGAGCTCCAAGGATGGATGCATTCGTTTTTCTGAATAAATAACCTCTTGAAGCGGTTATGATCACAACCCCACATGTTTTTGGTGCACCCTTTAAAACCGCACCCTGTGCTTTTTGCTTTTATTTAACAACAATTTCAATACATGCACCACCAGTAAATGAAAAATCGGAATTTTTTGTCACTAAAAAGCTTCTATTCAGCTATCAGCGCGGGGACGAGTATGTAATTGAACGGATTGGAAATGGTTAAGCATTGCCAGGATGGCGATGTCAGTTGAATTCGCGACACTTGCTGTGAAGAATACCCTCGGAGACAGGCATGATCCAGGCTGCGAGACTCTCTTCTCACCTGCCGCGAATGAGTTCAATAACATACTGGTCTTAGCGTCTATAGCGGAACCTGAATAGATACCTTTTTTTTTAATGTTTTAGGTCTGAAACCCGGAGTGCTGATTTTTTGATTGACACATTGGATGACACCTGACAAATATTTACTATCTATTAGAAAGTATCTTATTGAAAGGTTAATTATGGAACGTATTTATGGTTACTATTGCCCGGTGGCTCACGCTTTGGGGATAGTCGGAGAGAAGTGGTCTCTGCTGATTGTGAGGGATCTCCTTCATGAGCCAAAACGGTTCACCGATTTATTGACCCGTCTTGGAAATATCACACCCAAGTGGTTGACACTCAGACTTCGTCAACTGGAAGCGGCTGGGGTTGTTGGGAGAGTCAAAGGCAAGGACCGACGGGAGACCTGGTATCAATTGACACAGGCAGGACAGGATCTCGGTCCGGCAATCGAGGCCCTGCGTTTGTGGGGGCTGCGGTACGCCATGCGCTCCCCGCTTCCCGGTGAGGTGGTTCATCCGGATTTGGCAATCAGCACGCTGGCCGGTTCCCTCAACCATCTGAATAAAAAGCTGTCCCAGCCAGGGAGCTGGTTGCTTAAATTTACCAATGGGCGTTCATTTACTTTGTTTTATAATGGTGATGCCTGGATCGCAACAGAGGGAGAATCGGAAAATCACGACCTGACGGTAGAGGTATCACCGGAGGCATGGACGACTTTCCTGACTGTCGGGAAAGATGAACGGGAAAAGCTTGCACGGGCGCTTCACATCTCAGGAAATCCCAAAAGGATTGCTGAATTCATGGGTGTTTTTGGCGCATGAGTGCAACTTGCAGGGAGTGTAACCATTTGTCCGATTCACAACCGGTATCGATCCGAAGGGTCCGAGATCTGTATGTCATTGAACTCATTTTCGATGGCCATCCATGGCCGTCTTCACGTGGAGTGTTCTTCGTTGCGAGTTCCGCGAATGCAAGCGCATGCAGTTCCCGAGTCCCTTTGCAGGAGATCTGCTGAACAGTTACGAATCATTTATCATATCCAATTTTACAATCACCCCCAAGGGAGGTAATTCTGATGTCCTGGAAGAAAACAGCTTGTGTATTATGCGGTAATCATTGCGGTCTGGAAGCGCAGGTAGAAAACAATCACATTGTCAAAATCCGCGGAGACAAGGACAATCCGATCAGTGAAGGCTATATCTGCAGGAAAGGGGTCAATGTTGCTTATCATCAACACAACAAAGACCGGGTATTGTATCCTTTGAAGAAGGTGGGAAGTGGATTTGAACGGATATCCTGGGATCAGGCTATCAGCGAGATTGCTGAAAAACTGAAGGCAATTCTCAACCAGCATGGTCCGAAAACGATAGCGTCACTGGATGGCGGAGGTGAGTTTAGTTTTCTGAGCACTGCTTTCCCCGTTCGTCTAGTGCGGCGGCTCGGTTCACGGTACAACTATTCCGCCGCGAACCAGGAGTTTTCCGGCAGGTATTGGGCCCACGGCCTGACATTAGGAAGTCAGAATATTCAGATGGAATCTGATTTTGAAAATAGTGAAGTCCTCATGCTGGTCGGGAAAAACCCGATGATGAGTCATCATTTTCCCCAGGCACGGAAAAAATTAAAGAAAATGGCCAAGGACCCTGACCGGCTTCTGATTGTAGTAGACCCGCGGGATACTGAAACCGCCAGGATCGCCGATATTCATCTCCCCATTCGACCCGGCACGGATGCCCTGCTGATCAAGTCCATGATTTCAATCATTCTCAAAGAAGGGCTTACCAATAAGGAATATATTGAAAAACACGCAGATGGTTTCAACGAGATTCTGCCGTTGTTTGACGGTTTTGACACCCGTGGCGCGCTGCAGGTCTGTGATCTTGATTATGATCTGGTTGTCAGGGTATGCAGGGAATTCGCCACCCGCCGGTCAAGCCTGCTTGATGATCTCGGGATATTGATGAACCGGCATAGCGCGCTGGTATCCTACCTGCTCGTCGTATTACTGACCCTTTGCGGTCGTATCGGGGTACCGGGCGGAAATTATATGCACGGAGGGGGGTCCAGGAATAACCCCAGGGATCCGGGGGTATGGCGGACCCTGGCAACGGACATTCCCGCCATCAACGGCATGTTTCCGCCGAATGTGCTGCCGGAAGAAATTATGAATAGTCATCAGGATCGCTTGAGAGCGGTGATCTGCTATGCCACGAATCCATTGCGGTCATACGCTGACACCACGGCATATGAAAAAGCCTTTCAAAATCTTGATCTGCTGGTGGTAACCGAAATCGCCATGAGCGAGACGGCTGCGCTTGCTCATTATGTTCTCCCCAGCAAAACCGCTTTTGAATCCTGGGATGGGAGTCCCGGCCAGGGATTTTCAAAAAATATCGCCCGAATGAGTCCTCCAGTGGTGGAAGCGGAAGGAGAGCAGAAAGAAGATACCGAAATATTCACGCTGCTGGCCGACGCCATGGGGCTGATTCCCCAGATTCCTGAATCCCTCCATGAGGCCGCAAAAAGGGACCTCAATGCATACCGACAGGAGTTAGCGACGTATTTAACGACTTTCCCGGAAAGTGGAAAAGTCCTGAACTTTATCGTAGCGAAAACACTGGGCAGCGCAATGGGATCGACGCTTCTGGCGAGCATCTTCCCCATGTTTATGCAACTATCCAAAACGCGTCAGGAGGAAGCCGCAAAAGCAGGATTCCCCGTGGGCCCGGATCAGGGTCTGTCTATTTATCAAGCCATCATGAACCATCCTGAAGGGGTATTGATCGGCCTGCGCGATCCTGAAAAGAACATGGCGCAGATATCGACAGACAACAAAAAAATTCAACTATTTAATTCAGAAGTGGAGGACTGGATAAAACAAATAAATCCTGGTGATGAAGAAGTTCAGATCAGACCCGATGAACAATATCCCCTGATCCTGATGGCCGGAAGACATATGGACACCAACGCTAATACAGCCATGAGAGACCCCGCGTGGAATAAACTCAGAAAACCGTGCCGTCTTGCCATTCACCCGGCGGACGCTGAAGCACTGGGCATCCTCGATACACAGAAAGTCAGGGTTGTCACGGAAGCGGGGGAAGAGATCATCGAGTCTGAAATCACGACAGATGCCAGAAAGGGCCAGGTCATCATGCCGCACGGTTTCGGCCTGGTTTACGATGGGGTTCAATATGGTGTCAATGTCAACCGGTTAACAAAAAACACAAACCGCGATTTTGTTGGGACACCCATGCATCGCTATGTTCGCTGCCGCGTGGAAGCCACCGGATAACAAAGTCATCGCCTGGCGGTTGGGAATCACGGGGTGATCATCAAAGAACAGGTGAGACGGCAAATCCAAAATGGATCTACCTCTTGATTTTCAGTTCTTTGATGCTCTTCAGATAAGTAATCGCAATTCTCTTGATCTCGGCTATGGTCATACCCTTCAGTTCCCCTTGATCACTCACCGGGCTCAAAAGCTCAAAGGTCTTGCTCATTGCATTAATTGTCTTCTCCTGAGCCGCAATCGTTTTTTTGAGCGATTCGATCAATTCATGGTCACTATTCCTGGCAGGCTTATCTTTCCTGGTTTGTTTAGTCTGAACCTTGGGCCCCTGCTCTTTTTTCCACTGACTCAAATAGTTTCTGAGCGTCGTCTCTTTCATCTCTGAAAAGGCGCTCTGCAGAACATCAAGGGAAGCATCCGTGTTTTTATGCAAATACGCCAGGACCCGCTGACGGTTGCTCTTCTTTTTTATCTTCTTCGGCTCTTTTATCTTTTTCCTGGGGACAGAACCGAACAGTTTCCGTTTAAGCCTGTAGAATTCCGACTTCAGGGTGACTGGGTTGATATCCGGAAGTTGTTTCTGCAAATCATCCAGAGAGATGTGGGGGGTTGTCTTTAGTACGTCTTCGATTTTTTGTCTGGCACTCATATTCGCTCCTTATTGAAATTGTTGTTGCTCACACTATAGTAAACCATGAACAGATGTCAATATTCACGTTTGAATGGGTGCACCAAATTTGTGTGGGTACCTGTAAGCGGAAAGAGGTTGTTTGTTCAGAAAACCTTGGAAGCCAGGGATGGATTCCAGGAGCTCCAAGGATGGATGCATGCGTTTTTCTGAATAAATAACCTCTTGAAGCG
>Ga0180009_10000840_pt1 | contig 39481 bp, 36 predicted proteins | sample OS_PC_MetaG_FD_123537 | JGI IMG/M metagenome (GOLD analysis project Ga0180009, IMG submission 123537) | Groundwater microbial communities from the Aspo Hard Rock Laboratory (HRL) deep subsurface site, Sweden - OS_PC_MetaG | ecosystem: Environmental > Aquatic > Deep subsurface > Groundwater... | reverse complement strand
CATTTTTTTTACCTTGGAAAGAGGGTCTTCAATTGAGAGGCAGTGTCCTGGGTACGATGATTCCCTGTGCACGCTTTAATTCTGTCTGATATCATTCAGGATCGTCAGAACCGACGTGCTGTGTGTCAAGACCTGCTGGTACGATTCACCATGACCGGCAAACCACCGGATCACCGGGGCACCTTTTGTTCGTGCTACACCAGCCCCGGGTTCAGTGTAGTCGCTGAGCTTTCCTCAGGCCTCACCGAAGGCTGAGCTTCCATGCCGTTTCATGCAAAAGGGGGCGGTCGTGACGGGTCATCGGTCAAGACCGTCTTCTTCGAAAGCCGGGGCACAGTGCCCGCAGGGCAAAATGGCAGCAGGTCCGCGGGCGCCGGTCCACTGAATACGGTTTTTGGTTATTCGTTCTTAAAGGTGTTCTCAAACCCCTTTATCAATCCATAGATAATAAAACCAACCATTCCGCCCACAAGGGCGAGACAGATAATAAGAACGGTATTCGGCCAGAGTACAAACATATTATTTCTCCTCAATTCAGGTATCCAGGACTGGTTGCTTAATTCGACCTCATTAACCTTTGAAAGAGTGACCTGATCTTCACGCTCCAATCAGGTGGTGATGGTGATGGCTCTCTGCAGGGTATGACAGGATGTTCACACGCCTTTGAACTTTATTTCATGGTTGGTTACCCGGATCTTCTTCAGTACGTGCCGCAGTTCAACGTCAGTGATACAGCAGAACAGATAGGCTTTTTCGCGTTCCATGCGAAAACGGATAAAGCTGTAAGGCAAAATAGCCAACCGCGGGCCTTCTACCACTGAAATGGCATTGGTATCGAGTTTCAGTACCCGCCTGAAGCTGGTTAATTCAAGCATCCCCTTGTCATTCACATGAATCCGGTACGAAATTCCCAGTGAAAAAAACCAGGTATAGCCCAGCACAAAGGCGATCATGAGCAGCTGCAGCATGGGCCATCCGGCGTTGAGGGTCTTTGACCCGATCATGCCAATACAGAAAACGGTCCACACGACCAAGGCCACATAAAACACCCCCACAAAAATAATGGGGGCTTGATAAAGGAAGCTTTTTCCAGCAAACACGATTTTTTTCATGGTTCCACTTTTTTAACACGCATCCAGGCGTCCCGCGCTGAGCAGGCCGCCTGTCGTCACTGCTCAACGCAGACAAAATGAAGATCGTCAGTACAGGAGGCTGGGCAGCCAGAGAATGATTTCCGGAAAGACCATGACCAGAACCACCCCAACAACCTGCAGGACAATGAATGGCGCCGAAGATCGCCAGATATCCGTTGTGGAGATATCGGGTGGCGCCACCCCTTTCAAGTAAAAGAGCGCATAACCGAAAGGCGGTGAAAGAAAGGAGATCTGCAGGTTGGTGGCAAACAAGACGCCAAACCAGACCGGATCAAATCCCAGATGTCTGACGATAGGACCAAAAATGGGAACACACAACATGATGATTCCGACCCAGTCAATGAAACATCCCAGGAAAATCAGAATCAGCTGCATGATGATAATAACGCCCCATTTTCCCAGACCGGATCCCAGGAGCATCTGGGTCACGAATTCACCGCCACCCACCATGATATAGAGCCCAACAAAGATGTTGGCGCCAAAAATGGTCCACATGACCATGGCGGATGATTTCAGCGTGTTTTCAGCCGCCTCTATGACTCCTTTCCATTTCAGTTTTCCCTGCAGCGCGGTCAGCAGGATGGCACCGGCTGCACCGACACCGGCGGCTTCGGTCGGCGCCGCAATCCCGGTAAATATGGTTCCCAGCACCAGGAAAACAAGAATACCCGGCGCAACGAGCCGTGCCAGGAGTTTCAGCCTGGCCCTCAAAGGCAGGCGCTCTTCCGGTGGAACCGGGGGACCCAGGGTGGGATTGATATAACAACGCGTCGTAATATAGAGGATGAACAAGGTCGAGAGCATCAACCCGGGCATAATGGCTCCGGCATAAAGCCGGCCGATGGAACTGTTGTCCACCAGGCCATATATAATCAGCATGACGCTGGGGGGAATCAGGATTCCCAGCGTCCCGCCCGCAAGGATCGAGCCACAGGCGATAAACTTGTCATATTTCCGGTTGAGCATCTGTGGCAGTGCGATCACGCCCATGGTCACTTCGCTGGCGCCGATCACACCCACCATGGCGGCCAGCATCGTGCAGGCTACGACCGTTGCCGATGCCACCCCGCCCTTGATGGCTCCCAGCCACTGGTACATCAACTCGTAGAGCTCTTCGATAATACCTGATCTTTCCAGGACGCAGGCCATGAAGATGAACAGCGGAATGGCGGCCAGCAGATAATTCATCATCAACCCGAAAATCCTTGTCGAAACCAGGTTGACGGCCTCCGGACTCTGAAGGAGCGCGGTAAACACCACGCCCACCGACCCGCAGGCGAATGCGACGGGCAACCCCAGTCCCAGCAGAAAAAACAGGGATCCAAACATCAGGATCGTAATCCATTCAATACTCATGTCATTTCCCTCCCTGTAATGGCTATGTGCAAATCCCGAATCCACCAGACGATGCCTTGCAGCAGCAGCATCAAAGCGCCCAGCGGCATCATGAATTTAACCGGATAGTAGGGAGGAGCCCAGTCGGTCAGCGACAGTTCCCCCGGGATCGTCAATCCGAGGAAGGTGCCACCCCCATGCATGGTTTGAGAACTCCAGTAAAAGGTCCAGCAGGTCCACAACAGCACGCCGTTAAACAGGAAGTAAAAAATGCTGGTGAAAAGATCCAGAAAAGCCTTTGTTCTTAATTTACGAGTGGAATAAAACACATCCACCCTCACATGCGCGCGGTGATAGTGACAGTACCCTGCCACAAACATATACTGAATGGCAAATAAAAGGGTCATCAGCTCATGACCCCAGTTCGTCGGTTTTCCGAACACATAGCGCATCACAACCTCAAATGTGATCACTGCAACTGCTACCAATGTCAACACAACCATCATCTTACCAATAAAAATATTGGTTTTCTCAACGGCGGTCATGAATTTTTTCAATAGTTCCATGAAATATTCTCACACTGCACAGGGTTCATTATCGAGTGCATAGGAGAAACTATTCCATTGCCTTTTTTCGCTTCAGACCTGGAATATCTTCGCCTACAATGAGGATTGGGAAGGGATCCGGGAACCCCTTCCCGAGAAGGATACCAACTAGAAAACCAGTTTTTTACCGTTGCGATCAACCATATTCGCATCGGACACATAACCCATCTTGACGGATTTCATGAATTCCAGCTGGGATTTGAACGCCTTCATCGCCAGCGGTGACTTACTGGCCCACTTGACCCACATCTCTGGTGCAAAGCGCCGGAATTTGTCAATGTCAGACTCTTTAAGACGAATGACCTCCACACCCTGCTCTTTCTGCAGTTTTTCAAAAGCGATGATGTCGGCAGCCTGAATCGCCGTATACTGGTCCCTGGAGTGCTTGACGATGGCGGCATCAAGAAGAGACTGCAGATGTGGCGGAATTTTCTGCCAGGTCTTCATATTGATGGCCACTCCCATCAAGTCGACGGGTTGATGGAGACAGGGCGTGGACGGTGGCCCCATGATGATGTACTTGGCGACTTCACCGAATCCAAGGTTGTAGTTGATGGCGGCCCCCACATAGTCGGCACCGTCAATAACCCCTTTTTCCAGGGCCGGATACACTTCACCACCCGGCAGGAGAACCGTTGCCACACCGGCAGCCCGATAAATATCGGCGATGATACCACCAGGATAACGGATTTTTTTCCCTTTGAATTCCTCGAAGGTCCGGATCGGTACCTTGGAGTGGATCAGGTTGTCATCATGCTGAATCGGACCCAGCCAGTACATGTTGTGCCCGGCATAGGCCTCTCTGGCGATCTCTTTACCGCCCAAAGCCGTATACCAGGTGTCCCATTGATCCGGACGGTCCATGCCGAAGGGATAAGAGGACAGGAAGGTTGCAACCGGAATCTTGCCCGGCCAGTAGACCTCAAAGCAGTGCATAGCGTCAAAAACACCCGCTTTGACGGCGTCAAACATCTCAAACGTCCCCACGATGGCCCCTGCCGGGAAACCTTGAATAATAAGTTTGCCTTCAGTCATTTCACCGACCTGGGTACAAAACTCCTGGAATTTCACGTAACCAAGCGTGCCGGCATCCCAGGCTGTCTGCATCTTGATTTTAATTGCGGTCGCGGCGGAAAGACGCGGTACGGCAGGAAATCCGAGTGTTCCAGCAGCAGCGCCGACGACGGCGGCTGTTTTCAATAACTTCCGGCGGGAAACATTGGGTTTTTGGGTCTGATCTTGCTTCGATTTTTCTGACATCTGTTACCTCCATGCCAATTAGGTTAAGAGACTCATTCTGACCAAGAAAATGCTCACCACCGTGATCCTTTCCGTTAGAAAAGGTGATCGATCGCGAGTAATCTGAAACCTGATGCAATGAAACAATGTCTAAATCAATGGCAAATTCTCAGAGCTGTTCGTCAAGATAGCGATAAGCGCTTTCCAAAAAAAACATATCTGATGAGTTCCTTTAGTAATATGATAAAACATATCTGTCAACAGGATAAATATTCTTCGTGACAGGATCGAATTTAATATAATGTAATGTAATAATAGCAAATAAAAAGTATCATCCTGTAAACTCAGCTTAAAAAAGGTTTTTCTGCAAAAAAATGGCAGCACCTGTCTTTCAATGTCTTCATTATCAGTCAGTGTATTTGTCTTCAGTAATACCCGGTTAGGTTTCTGCAGTTCGTTAAAGATCATTTGTCAACGGTTGCGTCAAGGGGATACCGAATTGCTGTTCGGTTGAGAGGTCGATTGAATGTTAAGGTCTTCCCGAAAAAATCTCCCTCCGGAGAGTGGTCGGATTGAATTAGCAAAAAAGAGCCAGACAGGTGTATCATGGAGAACCCGCTGCCCTCATTCAAAGATCATGGGATGCGATAAAAGGACGGCTGGGTGAAAACCGGGAAATCTGGCAGAGAAGAGATCGCTTCCTGGACTTGGCGCCAGCGAAAGGGAGAAATGGGGAATAACATTCCAAAATACTGTAATAATGAAATAATAAATTTTATCGCACGGGGCGGAAGCTCATCCTTTCTTGACAAACATATCTGATGAGATTTATATGTTGACACTAAACTCAGTTGAACATCTCGAAAGATGTCTACCATGGAATCAACGGCAAAATAAACAACCATATGATGAAATGGTTGGTCACCGTTTTCGGGATCTGTTTGGATAGGGATATCAGGAAAACATTTTTCAACTAGGCAGTATTTTTGACAAAGGGAATTATGGCAATACCAATTCATAAAGTAACAGCCGCTGAGGCGATTGTTGAGAGTTTGAAGAATCGAATCCATCTTGGGGAATTTGAACCGGGGGATCGCTTACCCAGTGAACAATCCATGCTTCTGGACTACAAGGTGAGTCGACTGACCCTGCGCGAGGCTTTGGCAAGGTTATCCGCCCTTGGCATCATACAGGTTTTTCATGGAAAAGGGGCCTTTGTAAAAAGCAAAATCAGTGTCGAGGCTCTTGACAATGTTCTGATACCGATGTTTCCTTCCCGCAATCTTGATCGTATGCAGGATCTGGAAGAAGCCCGGAGTCTGATCGAATCGGAGATCGCCGCTAAGGCGGCCGAAAAAAGAACACCCAAGCAGATAAAATGGCTTGAAAGTTTAATGAAGTTTGAAGATGAGTTTATCGTCAATCCCGAGGCGTATGCGGAGCGGGATTATCAGTTTCATCTGGCCCTGGCGGAAGTGGCGGATAACCAGTTTTTTCTGGCCATGTACCAGGTTCTCAACCAGCAGATCAGTTTTTTTCTGCTGCAATATGCAAGAAGCATTGAAGACAGGAAAGAGGCACTGGAAAGGCATTGTCCCATCCTGGACGCCATCATTGATCAGGACATCGAAAAGGCCAGAAGTCTGGCCCGAATTCATTCCAGTATCTGTGCTTCATATGTCAAAAAAGTGATGAAAAATAATGGAGTTAAATAATGGACAATCAACTTGAATCAGTCAGAGAAACACTCTTGATGGGGCCCGGGCCTTCTTCCGTATTCACGGAGGTATATCAGGCGCTTGCAAGACCCACCATCGGACACCTGGATCCCAAATTCATTGAAATCATGGATGGGATTAAAACGTTTCTGCAGCAGATTTTAAGGACCCGGAATCGGTTGACGATTCCGATATCAGGCACCGGTTCCGCAGGCATGGAAACCAGTTTTGTCAATCTTGTTGAAACCGGTGATGATGTCCTCATTCTGATAAACGGTGTTTTCGGTAAACGAATGCAGGATGTGGCCTCCCGCCTGGGGGCCAGGGTGGATGCACTTGAATTCGAATGGGGCAAACCCGTCGATCCCGATCAGGTCAAAAAACAACTGGCAAAGAAGCGTTACAAGCTGGTTGCCATTGTCCATGCCGAAACCTCAACGGGGGTTCGCAACCCGGTCGGAGAGGTGGCAGACCTGCTGAAAGACAATGATGCGCTCTTTCTGGTGGATACGGTCACCAGTCTGGGCGGGATTCCAGTAGAAGCGGACCTGTGGCAGGCTGACGCCATCTACAGCGGTACCCAGAAGTGTCTGTCCTGTCCTCCCGGACTGGCGCCGTTGACGTTTTCTGAAAAGGCGGTTCAGAAAACGTTGCAGCGGAAGACAAAAGTACCCAACTGGTACCTGGATCTGACCATGATCGTTAATTACTGGGAAGGCAGCAAGCGCGCCTATCACCATACGGCGCCCATCAACATGCTTTATGGATTGTACCAGTCTTTGTTCAATATTTTGACCGAAGGGTTGGAGAATGTTTTCGCACGGCACCGGGAATGTCATCTGGCCCTGGTGGCTTCTCTGGAATCAAGTGGATTGGAGATGCTCGTCGAACCCGAATTCCGCCTGCCCATGCTTAACTCAGTGAAGATACCGGCTGGCGTCGACGAAGCCAAGGTTCGTCAGAAGCTGTTAGACGATTACCGAATTGAAATCGGATCCGGACTGGGGCCACTGGCCGGCAAAATCTGGAGAATCGGTGTCATGGGGCATACGGCCCGCCTGGAAAATATCAAACGGTTTACGGATGCGTTGAATCAAATTCTCAGCTAGCCCCATAAGCATCTGCTGTCATGGTTTTGTACCGGGTACTGTCTGGAAAAGACGCCATCCCATGGGCGTTATTTCCAGACAGGCCCCGATCGTCACCTTGCTGACAGGTCAGTCTCGCCGCGTGTCCCCCTTGAACAGCCGTTTGCTCCCCTCAGTCTGGCTGAACACCTTATTTTTTGCCTTGACCCAGTCTGCGCAAATAACGGAATCACATCAGGGCCTTCGGGTACAACGGTGATTTCCTTGTCATGCTGGGCTGCGGTGACGGCAATGACCCCCTTGACCAGCATTTCGGTCTGCCAATCGCCTATGAGCGTTGTCTGCCAAACGCTTCAACATAATGGCGGGTCCCCTTCGTCGATTTGCCATCATCAATCTCCGGTTTCCCTGGTACTGTGGCTTATCCTTTTTGAAAATGAGGCCAAATTGAGACGGCCTGTGAAATATTTTTATTTTCAGTTTTCGGGCATATTTCTAATAATCATTTTATATCAATAAAATATTCAAAAACAGGAACCATAAGCGGAACAATTTGGGATGTTGACAGACATGATAAATCATAATACTAAATGAACTCATCAGATGTGTTTGCCAGGACAAATAGGCAGGCAATCCCTGGTTAACACCTCTGAGTGATTGCCAATCGAGTTGACGGCTTGTCGATCGCAGATTTTTGGCGAATAACCAAAGCCGCGGATCGGATAATCACAGTGTCTCTCCAGGTGGCGCTTTTTCCTTTCACCTCACTATTTTTGATAGATCTTAAACCTTTGGGAACACTGATCAGCCTAATTAATCTTTTGAGGAGTCTTCAAAATGTCTAATTATAATAAAGATATCGAATCAGTCTCAGGCATAATATCGAAAAATGAAAGTTGGGATATCAGCCCGGAATCGGTGGCACGGATGCGTGCTCAGAATAGATTCAAAACCGGCCTGGATATCGCCCGGTATACAGCGGATATCATGCGTGCCGATATGGCCCGTTACGATGCTGACAACTCTCAGTATACGCAATCCCTGGGTTGCTGGCATGGATTCATCGCCCAGCAGAAGATGATTTCTATCAAGAAACACTTTAAGAGCACGGATCGCCGCTATATCTATCTTTCAGGCTGGATGGTGGCGGCCATGCGGTCAAAGTTCGGCCCCTTGCCTGACCAATCCATGCATGAAAAAACGGCGGTGCCTGACTTGATCGAAGAGATTTACGACTTTTTAATTCAAGCTGACGCACGGGAACTGGGAGGTCTGTTCCGAGAACTGGACACGGCAAGGGCGAGTGGCGGAGACGTTGCTGCCATTCAGGCAAAAATCGACGGTTTCGTAACCCACGTGGTGCCAATTATTGCGGACATTGATGCCGGTTTCGGGAATGAAGAGGCGACCTATCTGCTGGCCAGAAAAATGATCAAAGCCGGGGCCTGCTGTATTCAGATTGAAAACCAGGTTTCCGACGAAAAACAGTGCGGGCACCAGGACGGTAAAGTGACGGTTCCTCATGCCGACTTTCACGCCAAGCTCCGCGCGGTACGGTACGCTTTCATGGAACTGGGTATTGAGAATGGGGTAATTGTTGCCCGCACAGACTCTCTGGGTGCCGGACTGACAAAGCAGATCGCCGTTACCAAGGAGCCGGGTGATCTGGGTGACCGGTACAACGCTTTCCTGGATGTCGAAGAAGTAGCCCCGGCGGATCTGAAAAACGGGGATGTGGTGATCAACCAGGGCGGCAAACTGGTTCGTCCGAAGCGGCTGCCCAGCAACCTCTTCCAATTCAGGCCCGGGACCGGCAAGGATCGTGTCGTCCTGGATTGTATCGCTTCATTGCAGGCCGGTGCGGATCTGCTTTGGATTGAGACGAATACACCAGATGTTCGTGTCATCGGGGGTATGGTCAGGGAAATACGAAAAGTGGTTCCCCATGCCAAGCTGGTATACAACAATTCGCCTTCATTCAACTGGACCCTGAACTTCCGTCAGCAGGTCTATGATGCCTGGGTAGCAGAAGGCAAAGACGTGTCTGCATACAATCGGGATAGACTGATGAGTGCGGATTACGACGATTCTGAACTGTCCGTCGTTGCCGATGAAAAGATCCGTACCTTCCAGATGGACGGTTCCCGAGAAGCAGGGATTTTCCAGCATCTGATTACGCTGCCGACTTATCACACGGCTGCTTTGTCAACGGATAACCTGGCGAGAGAGTACTTCGCGGACCAGGGCATGCTGGGTTATGTCAAACAGGTACAGCGCAAGGAAATCCGTGAGGGGATCGCCTGTGTAAAGCACCAGAACATGGCTGGTTCTGATATGGGGGATGATCATAAGGAGTACTTCTCCGGTGAAGCCGCACTGAAAGCTGCCGGTAAGGACAATACGATGGGCCAGTTCGAAAACGTGTAGATTGACGTTGCAACGGGCAGATATTCTGCCCGTTGCTGGCCTGGCAAAAACCACCCCCGCTTTTCGACACCGGTCGTTTTAAAACAAAATCAGGTAGAAAGGGTCTGTCTTGATTTCGCATTTTTAAACCCGGGATCCTCTATTTATCCTGCCACCAAGCCCTTTCAGTGCGCTGCCAATCTGCCTGACGCTGCTTGACTTCGATTGTCCAATTTCCTACTATTTCATCAACTATTTCAGCATGTCTGAAACCGGGGTTAATTTGTTCTGGCCTGCAATTTCATTCCCGCAGAGGCGGTAGTCCCGATGTGTAAACAGGAAAATACACCTGGATCCCCGCCTTCGCGGGGATGACGCCTTCTCTGAAAGCTGGATTCTCAGCAGGTCATCAGATTTTCACCCCGAAGCCAATCATAACAGGACTTACGGAAATAGAACAAATTAGCCCTGATCTGACACCGGCCCGGGATTGACAGAACCAGCGTATCCATCAAAGAATCAAAGCTGCTGTCGGTGTTTTTTCCGGGCTGTGTGAACAACAGGAAGGGCTTCATCCCCCTTGTCATGGCCCCGGTTGATCAAGAGGCAGATGGCATGATCAGGGAATGGTACTATTCTGGCATTAATTTTTGGGCTTTTAGCATCGTGTGTGGCTGAAGAACCCATATATTACCCCTATCATCAGAAAATCAATCCTATCATAAAGTGACCAGTAAACTCGACAAAGTCAGGGAAATCATTCTGAAGCAGTTTTTTCAGAACAGTGAAAAGCGAATGGCCGATCTGGAAGCCCATCTGAATTTGGGATTTTCTGATATGAATCGGCAGATCAAAGATCTGAAAGAATATGTGGATTCTGAAATGCTGGATGTAAAGGGCCGCATCGACCAGGATAAAAAAGAACGGGTGGAATTGTCCCAGAAGGTAACCGTTCTGACGGCCGAATTGTCGAAAATAGAGACCCGGATATCGAAGGAAATCGCGATTTTGAATAGGGAAGTCAGTCAATTCAACATGAAGGGAGACGCAGGGCTGACAATTCTGAAAAGAGCCATCGCAGCGGATATATCAAAAGTGGTCAGTAAGATAGCCGTCGATCACCGGAAACTGGAGGACAGGCTGACCGGTCTGTTTAAGCAGGAATTAGCCCTGATGAACCAGACATCCACCCGGGAGATCCAGCAAAAACAAAAAGACGCACTGGATAAGATCGCAACTGCCATGCGTAAGCTGGAAAGAGATTTTGATACGTTGCAGCAGTCCCAGGGGAAATAAAAAACATTGCTAATTCAATTCACTACCGATATATTGAAGTCAAGGACCATTCAGGAACAGCGCTGATTATGTGTGGCATCTGGCAGCGCTCCCCAAAAGGGATGGTTCCGTTTTTCAGCAGGACAGTCCGATCCGCAGAGAGTCACGGTCCAGGAAAAAGGATTGAGGCAGTGACCCATAGTTACAACATCACCCAACGGGTACTATTCTAGATGAGCAGAAACGATTCATATGCTGAGGGTATTGACGATCCTGAAGACAGAGACTGGGATGAACTGCGGAGTCTGTTTGTCGGAAATGAAAAGGTTGAAATCGAAAAACTGACCGAATTTCTGGAAAACCCTGAAATCCTGGTCAAAAAAATCGCAAAAAGTCTCCCGGACGCGATCCGCCTGATCACACAGAAGAATAAGGACCTGAACCAATCCCTGATCAATGCCCTGCAGCCCATCATCGAAAAAGCCATCCAGCAGAGTGCCATTTCCGACCCCAATCCTTTGTCTGAAGGACTGCACATGTGTCTGCCCAATTCGATCAATATGGGACGTGAAAGAAGCAAGGAGCTGACCGAGTCCCTGGCGGAATCACTGACCCCCCTGATTGAAAAGGCGGTCCAAAACAGCAGTCAGTTGGATATCAAGCCCTTATCTGAGGGATTGTATCCCATTATCGGGCCGGCTATCCGAAAAGCGGTCGCTGCCGCGTTTAAACAGATCAATCAGACCCTGAACAACAACCTGAATAAGACGCTATCCGTATCGGCGATCAAATGGAGAATTCAATCCTTAACCACCGGCAAACCGTTCCTTGATATTGTCGCCCAGCATACCCTGGCCTACCAGGTCAAACAGGTTTTTCTCATACACAAGGAAACCGGGCTGTTGCTGGTGGAAGCCGAGGCGCCGAATATCGCATCAAAGGACGCTGACATGGTTTCAGCCATGTTAAAGGCCATCCAGGATTTTGTACAGGACTCCTTCAGCGTTGAAAAAAATGAGGAACTGTCAACCATTGAGGTCGGAGAAAACACCATCTGGATTGAACAGGGCCCCAAAGCGATTCTGGCAGGTGTCATCTTCGGGAATGCCCCGCTCAGCGTGAGAGATCGATTTATAAAGGCTCTGGAGAAGATTCATATCGATTTTGCGAAGGATCTGTCTGAATTTGATGGCGATACGATGGTTTTTGAAACAAATCCCCAATATCTGAAATACTGTTTTCAGGAACAACTGAAGCAGGATGGGCCAAAATCATCCAGAAGCAAGTGGATCATCATCGCCATTCTAATCCTCGTCGGTGGCTTCTTTGGAACCACTCGTTTCCTTGAAAGCAGGCGCTGGTCGGGTTACGTGGAAAAACTGGAGTCTCAACCCGGAATTATCGTTCTGAAAGAGGGCCGAAAAGAGGGCAAGTTCGCCATCAATGGCTTACGAACCATTGATTCAATCAATCCCGCTGGTTTAATGGACGAGTTTCAGTTAACCTCACAGATGGTGATGGCGGACTGGAAGATCATCCGTTTTACGGATCCGCAGGTTATTCTCAGGCGGGCGATCCAGATGACCAAACCCCCGGAAACCGTCACCCTTACCCTGGAAGGCGCCACGCTGGTCGCTGCAGGGTCTGCCGACCTGAAATGGGTCGCTGGCGCTGAGGCGGCCATCAGGGAAATCGGGGAAATTACCAGCTTGAACACCACAGACCTGAAGGTGACGGATGCGGCGCAAATCGACCTCTTAAAAAGAGTCGCAACATTGACAGGCGAAATCAACGGTGCGATTTTTTATTTTCCTGTGGCGAGTGCGGTGCTCACCGCCGAGCAATCCCAATCTGTCCAGAATATATCCCGTAAAATGAACCAGTTGATAAAAGATTGTGTGCAACTGCAGAAGAAGGTGGTTATTCAGGTCAAAGGTTACGCGGATGCAGGTGGGAAAAGGGAGTTAAATGAACAGTTTGCCGGTTTAAGGGCACAGGCCGTTGCCAGTATCCTGTTGAGAGAAGGCATCCAACAGGATCTGATTGAAACACAGGCCTTCGTCGAAGAAAGAGACACCAGGGCCCCGGATCCGCAGTCGAAACGTCGTGCCACGATTAATGTGACGATCCTCGATCAATAATATTGGAGCAAAATGATAAAGAAAAAAATCTGTATGCTGGGATCCTTTGCTGTTGGAAAAACGAGTCTGGTTCAGCAGTATGTCAGCAGTATATTCTCAGAAAAGTATCATACCACCATTGGGGTGAAAATCGATAAAAAAACGGTAACCATTGATGGACAGGAGGTCAACCTGATGTTGTGGGATATTCACGGAGAAGATGAATACCAGCATATCCAGGCATCCTACCTGATCGGCGCTGCCGGATATTTTATCGTCATTGATGGCACCCGCAGCAATACGCTGGAGGTTGGTCAATCCATACACGCTTTTACAGTAGACAAGATTGGCCATAAGCCATTTATCGTTCTCATCAATAAATCTGATCTGGTTGACGACTGGGCAATAGAGGATTATCAGATTGAAGAGCTACAGCAAAAAGGCTGGGAAGTGATTCGCACCAGCGCAAAAACAGGTGAAGGGGTTGAGCAGGCATTTTTGAATCTTACGACGAAACTATTGGATTCCAAATGAAATTACCCATCCGGTTACTGGACTACCTGAAAGAAAAGGAGATCCTGAGCAAGGCGGCCATTATTCTTAAATCAGAGGATAAAAGGGTGTTGAGCGATTTCCAGATGAACGGGATTGAATCCCCTGACCAGATGGGGATCAGTGATCTGGGAAAGGGAAAACTCCTTGAATCCATCGCCCCGTTTCTGGATCAAGCCATCTCCCAATCATCCGTGGATGTCATCCTTCCCAATATCGAAACCCTCCCCGGTGTCTATCTGGATGCGCATATGATTCATGGGGACGAAGATGATCTCTGGATCGTGATTGTGGAAAAGGGTGAAGCGGCCAGGGAGCTGCAGAAGATCGTACAAAAAAGCAACGAATTGGAACTTCAAAAACAACAGCTTCATTCCAGAAAAAAAGAAACCGGATTCCAGATATTATCAAGTTTTGACTATGCCGTTTTCAGGTACATCGGGCCGAATAAATTTGCGTTACTCAACTCTCCCCCTGAATGGGTCACCCGCTTTCTAGCCATGCTCGGTTTTAAGAAGGATGCCATTGATCTGGCCTCTCATTTTGCCTATCTGGAAAGTTTTCTGGTCGAGGCGATGGAATTCTGGCAGAGCGATCAGGAGGGGAAATTAAAATCCTCGCTCTGGACTGAAACCGATACGTGGGGGAAAGATTACTACCTGGAGGCATACGCGCTAAAACTGGATCAAACCCGTCTGATTGTTATTGAACCCAAAGATATTGATGTCAGTGAAAAACAGGCCATCATTCAGAAGGCCAGGGAAAAAAGTCTGGACTACGAGCGGGTCGTCAAGGAGGAAGAGGCGCTGCAAAAACTGGTTGATCTCAAAGATCAGTTTGTCATGATTGTCTCTCACGATTTAAGATCCCCTGTTTCGACAGCACTTGGGTTTTTTAATCTGCTGCTGGATGACGATGAGTTTATAGACTGCAATTCGGAAAAACACATCCGGTACCTTCGGATTATCTACAATGAAATCGAGAACCTGCTGAACTATAATGACAAGGTCTACAGCTGGATCAATCTGGAACTCGGCAATATTAAACTGGAGCTGGTGCAGATCAACCTGTCGGAGCTGGTGGATCACTCTTTGAACGCATTTGAAGCAAAAGCCGCTGCGAAAAACATCGAGCTTGAGGCCACGGTTGATGACAGGATAACCATTGAGGTCGATGAGTCTCTTTTCAGAAACGTCATGTACAATCTCCTCGGAAATGCGATTAAATTCACCCAGCCCGGTGGTATGATACATGTCAGTGGTGCTGAAAAAGATCAGCAGATCAGCATCCGTATCAAAGATTCGGGAATCGGTATGACCGATGCCATTAAAAATGAGATATTCAGCAATTACAGTACAAAACACTCGAAGGGAACGGCTGGCGAGAGCGGTACGGGTCTGGGTCTGGGTATCTGTAAGAAGATCGTTGATGCTCACGGATTCAACATATCCGTTGAGTCAGAAGTTGGAAAAGGAACCGAATTCATCATCGAGATATAGACATCCCCACCTGGACTTTGCGCTGCGACCACAGGTCTTCCCAAGTCCAGTCTCCGGTCAGCCTGGCTGGTAACCATCCAGATGAATCAGGATGTTGGATGCTGGCTTTCGGTTTGATCCAGTCGTTCTTTGATCTGCCGGATCTCATCCTGAACGTTCAACAGACAATCGACAAAATGGGGATCGAGATGATGACCGGACTTGTTCCGCATCTCTTCCAGCGCTGTTGGGACCGGCCATACTTCCTTGTAGGGTCGTTTCGTTGTCAGTGCGTCGTATACGTCGGCAACGGCCACAATACGAGCGCATTCAGCAATTTTTTCCCCTTTCATTCCTTGCGGGTATCCAGAACCGTCCCATTTTTCGTGATGTGAGAGCGCGATTTCTGCGGCCATCTGAAAAAGAGGGGTGTCGCTTCTTGAGAGGATGTTAAATCCAATTCTGGAATGGGTTTTCATAATTTCCCATTCTTCCGGATCCAGCTTTTCCGGTTTTTTCAGGATATGATCCGGAATACCAATTTTACCGGTATCATGCATGGGGGCGGCCAGTTCAAGCATGGCTGCCTGATCCACATTCCAGCCGGACGCTTTGGCAATCGCTGCAGAGTAAGCTGCCATTCGCCAGATGTGAACGCCGGTGTTCGTATCATTATAATGACCGGCATCGCCGAGCATGTAAATGGCGGCATTCTGGCTTTTTTCAAGCGCCAGGGTCCGTTCTATGACGATTTTTTCAGTCGCCAGTTGCTGATCGTAAAGGAAAAGATGCGTTTTTACCCGGGCCCGGACGATGGGTGCGGATATCGGCTTGGTAATATAATCGACACATCCGATTTCAAACCCATACTGTTCGTTTTTCATTTCCGCCAGCGCACTGACAAAAATGACCGGGATTCTGGCTGTTGTCGCATTCGATTTCAGCCTCTTGCAGGTTTCATAACCGTCCATCTCAGGCATCATAATATCCAATAACACCAGATCCGGCGGCATGATCCGGACTATTTCCAGAGTCTGAACGCCGTCCTGGGCAATACTGATGTCATACCCCTCTGCTTCCAGAATCGCTCTCAGGAGTTGAATGTTTTTAAGATTGTCGTCCACAACCAGAATTCTGTATTTTCTGATGGTTTCTACCATATACGGCCCCTTAACCCCTTATTCGCTGCTCAAACCGGCATGAACGGGTTGAACGCATTCTAAAAGTTCTGAGATTGCACATAAGTTCAGATGTTACGCTTCAGTTTGAATCAAATCCCGATGGAAATCGGTTTCGCTTTGGTGGTGGTGAGCCAGAAAGCCGCCTGTAATCGGGATTACAGCAATAAAGAGGATTGCTTCGTTCACTTTTTGGAAACAGGATTGGGTTTGGAATGGCTGTCTGCAAGCAGAATCAGTCGTGTTGCAGTACGCGTGACGGTCAGGCGATCATTTGATGGCACGGTTGCAGATTTTCAAACCGGTAGAAACGGAACGCAACAGGATCAGAGCGGCCAGTGTGTTCACCCCGTTTCGGTAGAGGAGGTCGCGCAAGAGGACTACGAAACGGTAATACTGGTAAAAATATCCACGGTCTTTTCGCCGAACGCATCTTTTCTGTCGATATCCTGTGCAATGGAAATATCCTTTTCCACTGCCAGATCCAGCAGGTGGTGGTGCGTAATGTCCTCCCCCTTGTTGTTGCGCACGATTGCAATGATGGGCCGGTTGATGTCCTTGTCTCCCTGGGGAACATTCATCACAAATCCCAGACTGCCATCACTGAGTTCCACCAGCGATCCCTTCGGATACACCCCCATCTCCCGGATAAAGAGATCGAATGCGTATTGATCGATCTCCACACCGGCCAGTGCCTCCAGGTAACGCATGGTTGCCGGTGGTGACCAGGATCTCTGATAGCTTCGTGTTCCGACGAGTGCCTGGTATATATCGATAATAGACAGCAGTCGGACCTCAAAGCTGATATTCTTGAAACTGACATCCTGGGGATAGCTGGAGAGCATATCGCCATCCATCTTCACGTGGTGATAACCTGCCATTTCCACAATGGCCTTTGGCAGGTTCAGAACTGTCAATTGCCGGGCACCGTGAATGGGATGCGAGCGAAGAATCTGCATGGGGCGGCTGTTCTTGTCGAATTTCTTTTTGCTGTCCAGGATTTCATGGGGGACGACGGATTTTCCGAAATCATGAAGAAAACCACCCAGCATGGCCTGATTTTTTTTGCTGAAAACACTTTTTTTCCTACGCTTGGTCTGTATCTTCAGATAGACCGATTGAAAGATCACACCCACATCGACGCAATGATCATAGGTCTGCTGGCTCTCCTTCAAGCTGGAGATGGCCAGCAGGGCGGCAATGGATTCATTGACCGTGATGTTATTGACACTGTTTTCAATGGACTTGACACTGAGAATACCCCTCCTGGCATTGTCCATTTCATATTGGATGGACTCGACTGTTTCCTGACGAATAGGCAGACTTTTTTGCACGCTCTCCACCAGGTCACTCACAATCCTGGCGGAAATTGACCGTAATTTGGGGTTTCTACCGATAGCAGGAGTGCTCTGGGATCGGGTGGTCTCTTCCACCATCTGCAGCAACTCCCTCAACTCCTTTCTGGTCTGTTCAGCAATCAACATGGGCTGCACGGCAATAAACGCCAGCATACCCCTTTTTTTCAGTGCACCGATTAATTCAGGGGTCACAATGGTCAATTTTTGCAATGCAGGTGGAAAGTGGTGAATCCCTTTCAGGGTATCGCCCGGTTTTAGATCTTCGACCTCGATATTGAATTTTTTGTCCCCCCGCAGCACGATGACCCGAGTGCCCCTGAAATTATGCCGTACAAATTCGCAGGTCAGTGCATCCATCATGTTATATCGACTGCTGAATCCGGAATAGGCCTTGATGACCATCCCTTTTTTCAGACTCTCGACCTTCACTTTCGCTTGTACAATCCGGCTGCCTGGTTCCGACATGTCAATTCAAGGGGCTATTCAAACGTGTTTGTTAGATGGTTCTAATTATCACTGCTGACGATCTTTTTTCTGTCTTTCACTCGCAGAATAGAATAAAAAATCGATTCAGTATAGGTTTTCAATCAGATCAACGAATTTTTCTGACGGGGTCTCTCGAAACCTCGTTCATTCTGACTATTCATGTCCAATGCCAAATACGTGTCACTCCCTGAGAAAAATACTGGACCGACCGCAGGGGCCGATGAAAATCCTTCAATCAAAATGGGAAAAGGCAAATTTTTATTTACACCGTTGAGGAAATAAAGTAAATTGTAACCGGTGCTGCAGATGCTTCGTAATCTTTTGATAAAACCGGCAACGAAGCGACATGTGGAAAATAATTCCAACCCCTTGAAAGGAGGTGTAGACATGGCAGAAAGTGTTTATAAAGTCATTGAACTGATTGGCACCAGCGAGGTTTCCTGGGAAGATGCCGCAAAAGTGGCATTGGAAAGAGCCAACCAGACATTGAAAGACCTGAGAATCGCTGAAGTGACGTCCATGGATGTCAAGCTCGAAGATGGCAAAGTGGTCGCCTTTCGTACCAAGTTAAGTGTTTCCTTCAAGTACATCGATTAAGCAACACCACTGGCAACACAAGCTCGCAAACCGCTTTGCTGCAGATCCATCCGCATTTGCCGTTCGGATATGCAGCAAAGTCCCCTCCTGCCTTGTAACCAGGCCAGCTGCATAACAATTTGGTTTCCAGCATGCATGAGATCCCCACTGCCCACCTGACGGATAGCCATAATCTGCTTATCCGCTGGAATGGTTCCGGAATGGAGACTTCAGTCAGATATCACCAATCTGTCTGAACAGCTGTCAATCAACTGCAGCCATTGCTCACACCGCAATTCCTGCAGACAGAACAGCTGCCGGCGGGGATCATATCCGCCGCTCCGCAATTTAAACAAATCCGGAACTGTTTGCGCCAACGGTCCTCAACCGGCTGTGGCCTGAAACGATTCTCGGTAGCCGGCTGCTCGCTGACAGGCAGGGAAGATTCACGGACCGGGTTCTGGTTTATCATTGTCAACTCCCTCGTTTCTTTCTCTCATCCACCGGATGAGGATCCATCACGCCCTTTCTGCTACAGGCGAAGATCGCATCCTTCAAGCGTGTGGTTGAATAGACTTGGAGTAAACAAATGTACACTTTTAGACAGGCTGTGTCAAGACTAAATTAAAACCGGTTCCAGGCGGGTCGGCGGCTTGGTGCGGATACTGCTACTTTGGCGGGGTGACTTTTTTTGTTTTGAACGCGTTCTCAATGACTTCATCCAGCTCTTTCAGAAATTTCACCACTTTCTCCTGCTCCTGCCCGCAATCCTGGATGATCTTGTTCTGGATAACGGCGATTCGATCCATGCGAGTCTGCTCTTTTCTATCGCATTGGATACATTCCGCTTTGCTCTTCTCTTCGTAGTGAATCGTGTAGTACTCCAGTAGGGGACTGAAAATCCGTTCCATACTCAGGATACAACTTCGATTTTCGTAGGGGGAGAGGTTATCTTTCCGGTACTGATAACTGTTTTCCAGCAACCGGCGGAGAACGATCTGGTCGCAGGAGGGATTGCTGAGAAACCGGTTTAATCGCCCGTCGACGGTTTTGTAGTCGAAGAGGTCTCGATTATCCAGTTTGAAATCACAGACGCGAAAGGGGACCTGTCCATAGGCCTGCAACCCGAAGGGGTTTGTGTGAACGGTGGTTGTGACAAATGTGAAAAACATCTCTTTGGTAATATTCAGCTTTTCCAGATCGATCTCAACCGGCCTTTCAGCCTTGAACAATATCAGGGCCTCCGCACGCTGGGTATTCAGCAGGACCGAAGAAACCAGAATTATCAGCAGACTCAATTTCCATAAAGTTTTCATTGCGTTTCCAAATGCCGGTGATAGGATTTTTCGAGCGGTCTAATCCCTGCCGGGACGCAGGGTAGAACGTATTATCTCCTTGAAAGATCCTGTGGTTTATGATAGGAGATCATTACTTTAAATGACCTGACGTAGGATTATTTTAGACACTAATGCGGTTAAATTCAATCACTAAAACCAGGGATCGTCTGCTTTCCTCTCTCCGCTCACAGAAGCTGCCAATCCCTGTGGCAAAGGTATGGGGATGGGAGATGGATGGCCAGTGACACTGATAAACCAATGCCGGAAGCCGGGATGATCAATTTCATTCCGGCTTGAATGTCCGTGCAGCAAGACCCGTCTGGCATGATCGGTTTTTATCTGCACTACCTGGCCGTTCTCTGCCATGCGGGCATCTGGACAGGGTTGCGTGCCGTATCCGGTCAGATCCGATGACCGGTTAAGATCTGCCGACGGGAAAAAGAGGAATTTCGACGAAATTCGACGATGATACCCCGGAGGGGTTTACAGAATGAACCGTTCCCCATAGGCTCTAAAGAAACCGGGCGAGGGCAAGGATCAGGATTCGAAGCTGGTATCTGCCCCCTGGACAATGACCGAAACAGACCTGCCGCTGATCCTAAAACCGGTTCAGGGGACGGTCAGACGATTTGATTCAATTTAATCAACCGCTGAAATATGGAAGACTCACTCAAGAGATACTGGCAGATTCGCTTCAAGGAGGTCAAAAGAACCCTGGAAGCAAATAATTTTGACGTTTTTATTGCAGATGACGTCAAGGCTGTTCACGATATCGTACTGAAGGAAATTATTCCCCCGCTCAAACCCAAAACCATCTCCTGGGGCGGGTCCGTCACATTCACCGACAGCGGACTTTACGAAAAACTGAAACAGAGCAAGGAGATGAGGGTTCTTGACACCTACAATAAAAAACTCTCCGATACAGAAAAATATGAACTCAGACGCCAGGCACTGTTGACCGATCTTTTCATCATGGGCACCAACGCGTTGACCGATACCGGAAAACTGGTGAACCTGGATATGATCGGCAACCGGGTGGCGGCGCTGACGTTTGGTCCCAGACATGTGATTACCCTCATCGGTCGGAATAAAATCGTACCGGATGTAGCGGCCGCCATCCTCAGGATCAAAAGCCTGTCTGCGCCAGCGAATACGGTGCGCCTGGGGATGAAAAACCCCTGTCTGAAGACCGGGTACTGTGAAGAGTGTCAAAGCAAATTCCGGATCTGTAACAGCTGGACGATCACTGAAAAATCCTTCCCCAAGGGACGTATCAAAATCGTTCTGATCAATGAGAATCTAGGTCTTTAGGGTGCGTATGGATATCGTGGCGATCCCGGATATTCACGGGGATATCAACAAACTCAGAAAACTGGCAACCCAATTGGGGGCTGCGGACCTGATTCTGCTGGTGGGTGACATCACCAATTTCGGCAGGGAAAGGGAGATTACAGAGATCATTGAACTGATTCGCCCCTGGAATTCAAATATCCTGGCCATCCCGGGGAATTGCGATTTTCCTCCGGTCGCCCGTTACCTGGACCAGCAGGGGCTGAACATCGAAGCCGGACACCGGATTGTTGACGGCATCGGATTCCTGGGTCTGGGCGCCGCTCTCTATTCACCGTCACGGGGCACACCCAATGAGGTATCTGAGGAGGAGCTGGCAAAAAACCTCCAGCGGGCGATAACCGGATTCCCGGAGGATATGCCCATGGTGCTGGTCTCTCATCAACCCCCGCGGGATACGGCTGCTGACCGGGTCAAACAGGGTCTGCATGTCGGATCACGCAGTGTCCGGCAGTTTGTGGAACAATACCAGCCGCTGGTCTGTTTTACCGGGCACATCCATGAAGGTGCCGGTATTGATGCCATCGGAGAAACCCAGATCGTCAACCCGGGTCCTTTTTTCAGGGGTCATTATGCCACCGCCTGCATCAACGGCCAGCTGGAACAGCTGGCCATCGAAACCATCAGCTGAGCGTTTCAGAGCGGCAGTAGATCCAACAGTCTGCGCAGGGGGGGCTTGACCGCCCGGATCGCGCTCTCCGGGCAGAGCTCCTGGCAGCAATAACATCGAATACAATCTCCATAGTCGTAAACCGGCGGGCTGTCCTGGTCGCCGTCTTTCCAGTGTAGCGCCTTCGGTTCCACCGGGCACATCTGGACACAGGTCCCGCAGCATGTGCAGCTTTCCGGTGCAATTACCGGCTTGGGCACCAGCCGGTTGTTGATCCACCTGACAAATCCTTGTGACTGAGAAGCTGCGACCGGTCGTCGTTCAATCTTGAACTCCCTGTCCAGAAAGTCATCAAATGGGTCTCCCACCAGTTCGATGGCATCTTCCAGATAGGTTCCGGCACCAAATTCCTGGCCAAAGCGGATGGTTGGCACGTTTTCCGGATTCATATTCACCAGGCGGCAGACGGTGGCATCCAGGGCAACAGGATCTGCTGAAAACAGCAGCAGGTTCATCTGTCTTGGTGTGCCTCCCCGGGGCCCGTTCCCCTCCATGGCCGTGATCCCGTCCATCACATAGAGCCGCGGGTGGATAAAACAGTTCAGATCGACCAGCATTTTGCCGAAATCATTGGGATCCGGTAATTTCACGTGATACTCCCCCTTCAGGATGCCCGGTACACAGCCAAACTGGTTTTTAACACAACCGGTGAACCTCTCCAGGGCGTGGGTTTTCAATTTGGGTAGACTGACCACCCCGTCGCTGTCCAGCACACCCTGCGCGATCACAAATTTTCTGTTCTGGTGGCCGGCTTCAAAAAAGATTTCGACGCCGGTTTTGAAATCTGCAATCGGGATCCCCATCGCTTCGGCCACTTCATGAATCCCGGCTTTGCGGGCAGCCCGCAGCGTACTGCCGACTGCCGGGGAATCACCGTAGGAGAGAACTGCGCCATTTGCCTGCAGGACCTTTGCTACCGCCCTGAAGACGGATGGATGGGTTGTCACACATTTTTTTGGCAGTTCGGGGACCAGCAGATTGGGTTTGAGCAGTATCTGCTCTCCGGGTTTGACAAAAGCGTCAGCACCCCCCAGCATTTCCAGACCCCTTTCCACGGCTCGGTCAACAGCGGTTTCATTATATGAATCACAACGCAGCAGTGCCACTCTCGCCTTCATTCTCTCCTCATCTCTCAAATCCATCCGGGTGCTCCCATGCTCGCCTGACGGGCCAGCCTGCCAAATGAGGATACCCTACCCCTTTTTTTCATCATTGGCCAGCTGCATGGTGAAACCGCCGGTACAGGGCGATATGGGTTGCAATTTATCGGAATTCGGTCAAGACTTAAAGAGAACCTTAGAAAAAAGGATATCATGGAAACGACAGACAAGCTTGACCATCTGCTGCAGGTCGTCCAATCGTTACCTTCTTCCGCCGTTGCCTTTTCAGGGGGCGTTGACAGCTCTCTGCTGGCCAGTATCGTCCGGGAGGTGCAGGGTGAACAGGCGCTGGCACTGACCGCCGAGTCGATTTTCGTCTCCCGTTCCGAAATGGGAGATGCTGTCCGGGTGGCTGCGGAGATCGGGATCAATCACCGGATTATTCCGCTGCAGGATATGGATGACACCATCCTGGGCAATCCCGTGGACCGGTGCTACCACTGTAAAACGGTGGTTTTCAGCAAGCTGCAGGAGACCGCCCGGGTGCTGGGCAGGGAGGTCCTGCTGGACGGGTCCAATCTGGATGATCTGGACGACTACCGTCCCGGTATGAAAGCCAAGGAGGAACTGGGTGTCAGGAGTCCATTCCTGGAGGCCCGCCTGACAAAAGCGGATATCCGCCAGCTCTCCCGCTCCCGGGGACTTTCCACCTGGGACAAGCCATCCATGGCCTGTCTGGCGTCACGCATTCCCTATCATGATCCCATTACCAGCGAAAGCCTGCGGATGGTTGAAACGGCTGAATCCTTTCTGAAAGACCTGGGGCTGAAACAGTTTCGTGTCAGAAAGCATGGCGATCTGGCGAGGATTGAGGTTTCAGCCGGAGAGCGACCCTTTTTTTTCGACCCGACCCTCATGGAAACGGTCTCCCGCGAACTTAAAAAAACCGGATTCCGTTTTGTTGCCCTTGATCTGGAAGGATTTCAAAGCGGGAGCCTGAACTGAACGCCACATGCATGCAATTCTATGAAAGAAGATACCATCAGATCGCTCCTGGAACGTCTGCAGGCCGGTGAAGTCGACATTAACGAGACCGTGGCCCAGCTCAAGGACCTTCCCTACGAGGACCTGGGATTTGCCATGATCGATCACCACAGAAGCCTGCGCAAGGGGCATCCTGAGACGATCTTTGGTGCCGGCAAAACACCGGACCAGATCAAGTCCATTGCTGAAAAAATCCTGGAAAAAAATGGCAATCTCCTCATTACACGGGCTGATGCAGAAGCATACCGGGCGGTACAGTCTATTGATCCCCGGGCTGAATACCATGAAATGGCAAAAATGATCACCGTGAACCGGATGCCGGTGGGCACAACCCGCAGCCGGATTCTCGTGATGTCCGCCGGCACCTCGGACATGCCTGTCTGCGAGGAAGCGGCGCTGACGGCTGAGATGATGGGAAACCAGGTGGAACGTCTCTACGATGTTGGTGTGGCTGGCATTCATCGGCTGCTGAACAACCGGCACCGGATCGACGCTGCCAGCGTGCTGGTGGTGGTAGCCGGCATGGATGGGGCGCTACCCAGTGTCACGGCCGGTCTGACCAATAAACCGGTGATTGCCGTTCCCACCAGTGTCGGTTACGGGGCCAGTTTCGGCGGACTGGCAGCGCTCCTGACCATGCTGAACAGCTGTGCCTGCGGCGTGACAGTTGTCAATATTGACAATGGATACGGGGCCGGGTACGCCGCCGCGATCATCAACCAGATAGCCGAAAAAGCACATCCGGCCATGAATGAATGAAACAGGAGCAAAGGCGATGCAAACCGTACTCTATTTTGACTGTTTTTCCGGTATCAGCGGCGATATGACCATCGGGGCCCTGCTGGATCTGGGTGTTGACCGTGATGCATTCCTGGAGGGTCTGAATTCACTGGCTGTCGATGGGTATCGGCTTCAAATCGAAAAAAAAAGCCCCCGGGGTATTGCTGCAACCGATTTTGACGTCATTATCGAACCGGGTTTAACAACCCCCGCTCACCATCACCGTCACCTGGACGACATCCTGCAGATCATCGACCGCAGCGCCATCGACAGCAGTGCCAAAAATCTGAGCCGGGACATCTTCACCACCATCGCCGAGGCGGAGGCTGCCATTCACAATCAGCGACTGGATCAGGTCCATTTCCACGAGGTGGGTGCCATCGACTCGATCGTGGATATTGTCGGGACAGCGATCTGTATCTCCCTGCTGAAACCGGATCATATCCTTGCTTCCCCACTGCACGTGGGATCGGGGACCGTGACCTGTGCCCACGGGGTGCTGCCGGTGCCGGCACCAGCCACCCTGAAAATCCTGGAAAAAATCCCGGTCTATTCCACCGGGGTCAAGGGGGAACTGGTCACCCCGACAGGCGCTGCCATCATCAAGCATCTGGCGACGGCCTATATGCCACTGCCGGTCATGACCATCGACAGGACCGGGTACGGCTGTGGTAAGAGAGACACCGGACAGTTAAACGCACTGCGGGTGATAGCGGGTAAGACCGACGCATTGTCTGGATTGAAACGGGAGAAACTGGTGCTGCTGGAAACAAATATCGATGATATGAATCCGGAAACCTACTCCTACCTGCTTCCCCTGATCCTGATCAAAGGCGCCCTCGATGTCTTTCTGACGGATGTGATAATGAAAAAGGGAAGACCCGGCACCCTGATCAGTATTCTCTGCAGACCGGCTGATGAGTCGGTTTTTGAGACACTGCTCTACCAGGAGACAACCACGCTGGGGATTCGCAGACAACTGGTCGAGCGCAGCGCCCTGGATCGAAAAATGATCGAAGTGGAGACGCCGTTTGGCCGGATACGGGTTAAAGCGGCGCTTCGCGATGGCAAACCGTTCCGGATTTCACCGGAATATGAGATCTGCAGTAAAATCGCCGCGGAGAAAGGGATCTCATTGCGAGAGGTCTATCACATCGTCCGCAAATCCGCGGACAGTCTGTTACAGGAATAATCCCCCGGTCTGTCTGCCGGAAAAGCCGAATCTGACAGGATTTGATCCGGATTCAGGCCAGTCTCCGGATCCCGGCCGCTCTGGCATCTTTCAGGGCTTCCTGGAACTGTTCCCGGGAAAGTGACCGGGCAAGCCCGGTTACCTGGAGGGCGTTCCCACAGGGCCGGTACTGATCCATCAGGTTGACGTAACTGTCAGCTGAAAGCTCGTTCACGATAAAATCCATGATGGGCCGTGTCCCTGCCAACCCTTCGGGCAATACCAGATGCCGGATAATCACGCCCCGTTCCGCAAGTCCGGCGGCGCTGATCTGCAGATCCCCAACCTGACGGTGCATCTCCTTCAGACTGCTTCTGGCCGCCTCGGGGTAATCCGGGGCCTGACAGGTCTGGGCGGCCACAGCAGGATCCCAGAACTTGAAGTCCGGCATGTAAATATCGATAACCCCCTCCAGGAGCCTCAGGGTTTCGATATTCTCATACCCGCTCGAATTGTAAACCAGCGGAATGGAGAGTCCGCCGTCAATGGCTGAATACAAAGCGGACAGGATCTGGGGAACCACATGGGTCGGTGTCACCAGATTGATGTTGTGACAGCCGGCCTTCTGCAGGACGAGCATCGTTGAAGCGAGTTGGGCGACTGAAAATGGATCTCCGTCTCCCTGGTGGCTGATGTCGAAATTCTGGCAGAAATTGCATTTCAGACTGCAATGGGTGAAAAAAATGGTCCCCGAACCATATGCCCCGACCAGGGGCGGTTCCTCGCCAAAATGGGCATTAAAACTGGCAACGACCGCCTCCTCACCGGTTTCACAGTCACCAAGCTCTCCCGCGCACCGATCAACCTGGCAGTTGCGGGGGCACAGGCTGCAATCCGTCAATATCCGTCGGGCAGCATTGACTTTTTCCAGCAGCAGACCTTTTCTGGCTGTTTCCAGATATAGCGGTTCCCATGCAGCCATACATTCTCCTGATAGTCAGTCACCGCAACCAGGGAGCCCAGACCTGTGCCCGTGATCCGGTGAGGTTAATTCTAAAGATGGAAATATAGTAACCGGTACCATCGGCTTTGTCATTTTTAAAAGGAGCGGTCAGGCGATTGTGAATCCCTTGGCTGAAGATGGGCTATACAATAAAAGTTAAAAAAGTTAATAAAAAATATTGCAATTGTTAAAAATATTTACTATATTGGGACTTAGATATAAATATAATTAATTTGACCTTTATAAGCATGAAAGATATGACAGAAAAACAGAACTACCCGGCACCGGAACAGTGTCCCGTCTGTAGTGACCGTTTGTTTGTCCGGGAACTGGCCTGTCATGGCTGTGGAACCCGGATCAAAGGTGATTTTGAAGAGATAAAACCCCCCTTTACCATGGATGATGAGCTTTTCAACTTTATCAAGGTCTTTATTTTTGCAGAGGGCAGTATCAAACAATCGGAAAAAATGTTGAACTGCTCCTATCCAAAAATTAAAAACCTGTTGAAAAAGTCAAAGGTGGCACTGGGTTTTACCGAGGACCGCCCAGAATCAAGCGGGTCCATCATCGATCAGCTGGATCAGGGCAGGATCGATATTGAAACCGCCCTGGAAAAACTGCAGCGGCCCTGATAGGTGATTTTTTTGTAACGATTGATAAATCCCGGACGTGGAGGAACCCATGAATTTTAATTTAAAGGGACAGACCCTGGAACTCGAAATAAGCTTGATCAAGGGGGGGCTGGTGATCATTGAGATGGAACGGGAGGATCTGGCGTTGTCGTTTTCAGAACTGCGAAAGCAGACAGCCGAAGAGCTCTTCAGTATCAGTTTTCAGGATGAACTGCTGTTGATCAAGGAAAAACCATGGAAAAACGCGACCCTGCCAACCGCTTTTTTCAGGAATGAAGCCCGCAATGATCTGGTATTGAAAATTCCGACGGGTACCCGGCTGCGCGGAACCATCACCACGGTCAGCGGCGATATCCGGGCCGCTTCAATCACCGGCAGTCTGAAAATGAAAACCATCAGTGGTCAGATGAATTTCGGCCGAATCGAGTCAAACCGGTTAAACCTGCAGAATATCGGTGGCAATCTCAACATTGAGAATCTGGCCGGTGCCATCAGTGTCAAAATGATCAGTGGTAATTGCCAGATTCAGGACGGACGGATCAGCCGCTTTGCGTTCAGCAGTGTTTCAGGGGATATATCGGTCAACGCCAGTCTGGATCTGGATAGGGACAGCACCATTCATACGGTTTCCGGTGATGCAACCCTGAATATCCTTGGTTACACGGGTGAAAGCCGTATCTATATTTCGACCCTGAGCGGTGAGACGGCGATTACAGGGGACTATCCCCATGAAAAAATAGAGATTAAGAACCGGATGCCGTTTCTGAAAAGTCACCCTTTCAAGGCGTTTATGCCGGCCATGAAGAGTTTTGTCAGCTCCTTTGCCAAAATGGCGGACGATGGTGACGTCGAGGTTCATACGGCGGCTGAAACCAAGGGCAATGACAAGTATATTCAGCAGATTCTGCAGATGCTGGCAGATGGAAAGATCAACGCGGAGGAGGCTGAAAAATTGATCAGCGCCCTGAAATAAACCCGGCGGTTCTGAATATATCCCCGGTCGGAATTCGGGCACAGGCGACTGGCCGGGGTTCGATACTGCCTGGCAACCCCCATACACGGGAGAAGAGATGAATGATAAAGAGAAAATACTGAACATGGTGGCTGAAGGCAAGATCAGTGTCAGCGATGGTGAAAAACTGCTGAAGGCCATCGGTGCCAGGAATTCGGAACCCGAGAGGGAACCGGATGGGGCAGCGGAGGTGATCCCGCTGGGCAAGCCGGAAAAACGGGGACCGCCTTCCGGGGGCAAGATCATCATCGATATCAGGAGTGCCCGAGGGGAGAATATCAAGGTCAATGTGCCGCTGAAAATGGCTCATCTGGCATCCAGAATGATTCCCAAGGAGCGACTGGCCGAAGTGGAAAGGGAGGGATTCAATCTGCGGGAAACCCTCTCCCACCTGACGGAGATGATTGAGGAGATTGATGAGGACATTGTCAATATCACCAGCTCAAATGGTGACCAGATCCGGATCTATGTAGAAAAATAGCCGTCGCTGGAGAGACTGTCATTTTTGTAACTATTGTCTTTTTTCGAAAATGTTTTGTCCTTTTTGTCAAAAGTCCGCACAGCCGCCAGCGCTCTTCTTCGTCAACGAAAAAGCCGACCCGGGCCCATGCGGAGATGTTCCTCAAACCATGGTATTTTTTTTGCAAGTTGGTACTCTATATTAATCACCAACCACTCTACCAGGAAGCCACATGAAAAAAATTGAACTAATCATTAAACCGTTTAAACTTGATGATGTGAAGGACGCCCTCTCCAATCTCGGTATTTTCGGGATGACCGTTGCAGAAGTAAAAGGATTTGGTCAACAGAAGGGTCATACTGAGCTGTACCGCGGTGCTGAATATCAGGTTGATTTTGTACCGAAAGTGAAGATCGAAATCGTGGTCGCCGACGAGAAGGTCGATGAGACCGTTGAAACCGTTATTGAGTCTGCACGAACAGGGAAGATCGGTGACGGCAAAATCTTTATCACCCACGTCGAAGAGACCATCCGTATTCGTACCGGTGAACGCGGTGCTTCTGCCCTTTAATCTTCCGCCCATGCAATTCGGGCAAATGGTATCGGAATCAGGCCATTTGTCCCCCTCCCCCCCCCCAAAAAAAAAATACCCACCCGGTGCGAGACCAGAATCCGGATGGTCGGCTCTGGCCTGTCAATTGGGTATAGGGGCTGCCCTGGCCGTATCAGCTGTTGACATGAAGCCGTGCCGATCTGTGTACCGGTTCAGTATAAAGACCGGCGGGGAATTCGTGTTTTTTCAGGGAGCGGAATCGACACGGTCAATTAAATAGTTCAATTGAGATTGCAATATTTTCTTAAAACAGCGAGAATCAACGGATTCATTTTACTACCGTCCAGGTCCATCCAGAAGGTGGGACGGGCCGATGAACTGTCTTCCGGGAGATATCTCTCATGCTGGTTATCGAAGATCTCAAAGTTGAAGTGTCAGGGAAAGAGATTCTGACAAAGGTCAATCTTCATATTCCTGAAGGGGAAACCCATATCCTGTTTGGACCCAACGGTTCAGGTAAAACAACCCTCATGCATACGATCATGGGCTTTTCCGGTTACAAGGTGACCGGTGGCAGGATTGTTTTCAAGGGAGAGGATATCACCCATCTGCCTGTCCATGAACGGGCCCGCAGGGGCATCGGGGTCTCCTTTCAGAGACCGCCAACCATTCATGGGCTCTCCACACGGAAAATGGTGGAGATCTGTGCCCAGGGCAGACCGACGAACGTGGATCAATTGGCGGAACAGGTCAATTTCACCGCGTTTTTGAACCGTGATGTCAATAGTCATCTCTCCGGTGGCGAGATAAAACGTTCCGAACTGCTGCAATTGACTGCCCAGAGTCCGGACCTGGTGCTTCTGGATGAACCCGAATCCGGCGTGGATCTGGAAAACATCGTGCTGCTGGGAGAGAGCATCAACAAGCTGCTCAACCGGGGAATCAGGCACAATGTGGAAAGCCGGCATATCGGGCTCTATCAGCGTCGCAAAAAATCAGCCCTTGTCATCACCCACACCGGTCATATTCTGGATTACATCACCGCCGAGAGGGGTCAGGTACTCAATAATGGCGTCCTCCAGTGCTCACAGAACGCCAGGGAGATCCTGAAGTGGATCCGGGAGTACGGCTATCATGAATGTTATAAATGTGCCCAATAAAACAGACCATGGAAAAAACAGATTATCAGTTTGATTCAGAACCACACGCTTATGTGGAAAACCTGGCGGAAATCCCGGCTGAAGATGCCCGGGAGTTTCTCAATGTCGGTATTGATACCGAGGAAAAAAACCGCTCCGCCACCTTTATTCTGAAGGATCTCTCGGTGGTTCACTGTAAAACCAGGCAAGAGGGTGTGGAAGTACTGACAATTTCCGCTGCCCTCAAAAAATATGATGGGTTGAAGGAGTACATGTGGCAGGGGTTGTCTCCGGATAAGGATGAATTCACGAAGCTCGCCCAGGATAAGCCCAGCGGTGGGTTTTTCATCCGCTGCGCCGCCGGTGTCAAAACCCTGTTTCCGGTACAGACCTGCCTGCACCTGTCCAAAGAGGGGATGACCCAGAATGTGCACAATATTCTGATTGCCGAGGAACAATCCAATATCCATGTGATCGCCGGTTGTTCCACCTCTCCCCATCTGGACAGGGGACAGCATGTGGGGGTATCGGAATTCTATGTCAAAAAAGGTGCCACGCTGACCTATACGATGATCCACGACTGGGGCAGCAACATCGTTGTACGCCCCCGCACGGTCACCTATGTCGAGGAGGGTGGAACCTTTGTTTCCAATTACATCTCCCTCAAACCGGTGGGGTCCCTGCAAACCAATCCCAGGACCTATCTCAACGGCAAAGGGGCTGTTGCCAGGTTCAACAGCATCCTGGTCGCGGCTGAAGGCACGTTTCTGGATACGGGATCAGAGGTGATCCTGAATGCCGAGGATACCCGGGCAGAGATTATATCGCGGGCCATTACGACGGGGGGAACCGTCATCGCCAGAGGAAAGATCACCGGTAAATATGCCGGTGTCAGGGGTCATCTGGAATGCAAAGGCCTGATTCTCAAGGAAGGATTGCTGCATGCGATTCCTGAACTCGAAGCGCTCGTTCCCGGGGTTGAAATGTCCCATGAAGCTGCTGTGGGTAAAATCGATCAGCGGGAGATTGAATACCTCATGGCACGGGGTCTGGATGAAGAAACGGCTGTTTCAACCATTGTGCGGGGGTTTTTGAACGTGGAGATCGAGGGCCTGCCCCAGTCACTGGCGGACAAGATTGAGCAAGCCATCTCAGAAACCCAGCATGACATGATCTGATGGGGGCAACGGCGAGTTACCGGACCTCGTTGACAGTGAAACCGGGGACGAGATCACGGTGGTGGGTTTCAGCTTCGATTAGCCGGCTGGAAGTTTCCCGTCGCTGTCAGGTATTGAGATAGACCGTGTATTTAGACGGCTGACCTAATATCTGATCGACCTTGAAATGAAGTTGTCTGCACTCCTCAAGATTCTGGAAATTCTCCCAGTTTTCCACTGACTGCCACGAGCTGATCACGATCCGTTCTTCAGGGTTATCCTTATTGATCAGTGCTTCGCCCGAAATGTACCCCTTGCTCCGCCAGGCCAGCGCATGCAACTCGGCCAGAAACGGTTTGACGACAGAGATAAGGTCTTTGGCGACTGTTCTCGATATCAGAATTTTAACAGACATAAGTCTCCTGAAAATAGGGTTTGTTCGTTTCCGAACTTGTTTTCTGGTTCCGCCAACCGGCTCTGTTTCTGTCTGATCATGATGGCAGGCAGTCAGCTTCGGATTTAGGTCTGCTCGAACTATATCAAGCGCTGAGGATAAAGTCCACGGCGAAACATAACCAAGGCTCAAGAGGCAGCGAATGTCTATCTGCAGGGAGCTGTCGCCAATCTTTTTTCTTGCCAACCCACTTCGTGCAACTTTAGGATAAACAAAAATCCACGGGGAAATGGCCCTTTACCCGATCTTCTCTCTAAACACCGTTGCCATGATACGATCCCATGCCTCAAAGTCAGCCTGAATCAGCAGATGCAGATCTGATCGCGTTTTTTCTGCCGCACCTGACCCGACATTTCGAAATGCTGGTCAACCTCCTTTCCCGGGCGGAAAAAAGAGATCTCTCCGATGCGGAATGGCGGATTATTATCAACACCCGGCAATCGGGGAAACTTCTAAATCACCACTACCTGGGGGAAGCCTGGGAGGAAATGGCATCTTTCCTGAAGCAGAAGATCAAGCTCTACTATTTTCTGGATGAGAAACAACAGGGTCTGGTGGCCCAGTCTTTTACCTACTGGCTTTTTTTTTCACCAGCGACCGCGGCAGAATTTTTTAAACAGCAACTGGAAAAACCGAAAAATTTCTCAGCCCAGGCGATCCGCACCGTTCCCTTTCCCAATCTGCTGGAGGCGTTCAACACGGGTTTTCTGGAAATTGTGGAGGATGACAAGCTGAACAACTGGCAAAAAATTGAAAAATCAGCGGATCTGCTGAAATTGTCGGATCTTTATCTGCAGAAGGAAGATGCGGTGAAAATGGACGAAACGGTCAAAAAAAAGATCATTCGATTTCTCAGCCCTGAAATAGCAGAGCTCCAGGAGGAGGTGATCTCATCGGTTTCAGCGCCGAAAATCGTGCAAAAGCGGCTGAAGGGCGTATTGCGATTCGGTTGGCGATACTTCAAGGCCAACAATGAGCTCGAAACCAAGTATTTTCGCAAACTGATGTCCAACAATGGCGTGGAGAGGCTGAAAGGACTGAAACTGGCGAAAAAGAAACTGATCGATTATGAACTGGACATGGCGGAATAATCTCCTCTGTTATCCGAAACACTGCAGCCTGCAACGGTCCCTGTTCCTCATCCTGCCTCAGAAAACACCTCCGGTTCATTGATTGAAAATCCGGGCGGCCTGATCGATATCCTCGGGGCAAAAAACAAAGAGACATTTCTGATCCGGTGAAGAAACTGACCCATAAACATAGTTGATATTGATCCCTTCCTCACCAAACCGCTTTGTCACCGCTGCCAGTGTCCCCGGCCGATTCTCCAGTTCGACGGCAATGACCGGCATGATATCAAACACATAGTCGTTTTTTGAGAGCAGGTCGATGGCTGCATCCGAATTATCTGCCAGAAAACGAATCAGGGCATATTCCGCGGAATCCTGCCGCATGGAATTGTAGTTGGCCACGGAGGCAATTTTCTTGATCGATTTTCCCCGGGCTTTGAAAAGCTCCAGTACATAACTGGATGCATCCTGTATGGTCAGGGCATCAATATTGATCCCTTTCTCAGAAAGCAGTGCGGAAAGCTTCCCCAGCTCTCCCGGGGCATTCTTCAGAAACAGTGATATTTCTGTTCTTACCATTTTTTAACTCCACAGGGGGTTGGCATCGTTCATCGGAGCTCCCTTCCCGACCGATTCACTGCCATAGCTAAAAACCGACAGGGATATCGGCTGACTGCTGGAAAAAGGAATCTGATTGAATACGTTTAAGGGAACTGAACCCCAGTCTTCATGAAATCGGCCGAAATAACAACCCGTTTTGTAACCATTCCCCCCTTTTTCTGAACGTCTAAAGCGGAGCCTGAATAGAACCCCCGTTATTCCCTTTGCCCGGGTGATTTGACTTCACTGTCAAAGTCTGATAATCCGGGGAAAAACAGGCTGCAACAGCCTGAATCATCAATTATCAGAGCATGGTATAGGCGAACCCGAAAGGAGGAAAATGGATTTCGAATTTTCACCGGAGGAACGGGGAGTGATCGATGCAGTGAGGGAATTTCTCTTTGCTGAATCCACCCCGGAGCTCCTGGAAGAGACCCATCGGCTGGGTCATATTTACGGGGGTGAGGAAGGACGAAAGTTCATCAAGAAGTTTGCGGCCAACGGCTGGTTGACACCAAACTGGCCCAAGGCATACGGCGGTTTGGAAACGTCAGCCATGGTGACTTTTGCCATCAAGGAGGAGATGGCCAAAGCCGGGGTGCCATTGATTTTCGTGGCCGCTCACATGGCCGGGCCGACAATTATGCATTTTGCCAGTGAAGAGATGAAAAAAGAGTGGCTGCTGCCCATCGCCAGGGGCGAAATTGAATTTGCCCTCGGCTATACGGAACCCCAGGCAGGGTCCGATCTGTCCTCCCTTGAGATTCACGCGGCCGACAACGGCGATCATTTTATCGTCAACGGCCAGAAATCCTTCAACACCCATAGCCATGTGGCCGATTATCACTGGCTGGCAGCCATTACGGACCCTGAGGCCAAACGGTATCACGGGATGTCCATGATGATCGTGGATCTGAAAAGTCCGGGTATCGAAATCCGGCCCATGATTACCATGGCCGGGTGGCAGACCAACGAGGTCTTCTATAACGATGTTGTGGTTCCGAAAACCAACCTCGTGGGGGAGTTGAATCAGGGATTCTATTATCTGATGTCAGCCCTGGATTTTGAAAGGATGTTTCCCCTGGCGGCCTATGAACGAATATTTGATGACCTGGTGGCCTATACCAGGGAAGCCATCGTCGAGGGACAACCGCTGTGCAGGCAGCCGCGGGTTCGTCAGAAACTGGCGCAACTCAAAATCGAACTGGAAGCGAACAAGCTGCTGTACTACCAGCTGGCCCATATTATCGACAAGGGGCAGATTCCCAACTACCAGACCTCCATGCAGAAACTGTTTGCGACGGAAACCGCACAGCACATTACCCGCGTGGGGATGGAAATTCTGGGACATCACGGACTCTTAAAAAAAGGCTCCAGGCATGCCGTGCTCGAAGGGCTCATGGAACAGTCCTATCGCACCAGCGTTGTTGAAACCATCTATGCGGGAACCTCCGAGGTACAGCGAAACATCATCGCCCTCAGAGGTCTCAAACTGCCGACCAAGTGAACAGGAGTCATGATGGATTACGATCTGAGTTCGGAACAGAAAATTCTGAAAGAATCGGCCCACAAACTGCTGGCAAAGGAGTGCCCCAGCGAATTTGTCAGAAAAATGGCTGAAGATGAAACGGGATATTCGGAGACACTGTGGCAGAAAATGGCGGATCTGGGCTGGATGAGCCTCCTGATCCCGGAATCATATGGCGGATCCGGGGTCAATTTTCTGGACCTCTCCATCCTGCTTTCGGAATTTGGCTACTACTGTGTTCCCGGTCCCTTTTTTCCCACCGTGGTGCTGGGTGGTTTGACGATACTGACAGCGGGCAGTGAAACCCAGAAAAAGTCGTTGCTGCCCGACATCGCTGACGGAAAGCGAAAACTGACCCTGGCCTGGCTTGAGGAGGGGGGGCTGTATCAGCCCGCTGCGGTTCAGCTTCGTGCGACTTCAGTAGACGGTGGATTTGCGCTCAACGGCAGTAAGCTGTTCGTGATGGATGCCCATGTGGCGGATACGATTATCTGTGTGGCCCGCACGTCAGATGCGGCCGACGGGATCAGCCTGTTTCTGGTGGACGCCGGGCTACCGGGCATTACATTGACCCGCCTGGATACCATGAGCGGGGATAAGCAATTCGAGGTCCGCTTTGACAACGTTGTGGTGGGCAGCGACACGCTTCTGGGGGATCTGAATGTCGCCGGGCCGGTGCTGGAAGAGATCAAACTGAAATCGGCTGTGGCCAAAAGTTCCGAAATGGTTGGCGGGGCAGCCAGGGTGATGGATCTGGTGATCCCTTATGTCAAGGGGCGCAAGCAATTCGGTCGCCCTGTCGGTGCCTTCCAGGCCGTACAGCATCACTGTACGAATATGCTGACCTATCAGGACACCAGCAGATTCATGGTCTACCAGGCAGCCTGGCGCATTAGCGCCGGACTGCCCTTTACCTTTGAAGCCGCCATGTGCAAAGCCTGGGTCAACGACGCCTGTATCAACCTGGTGGCGCTGGGACACCAGATCGTCGGCGGGCTGGGCTTCATGGAGGAGTACGATCTGCAGTTATACTTCAAACGGGCCCGGACTGCAGCACCGTTTTTTGGTGACAGCGACGATCACCGGGAGATTGTCGCCCGGGAAATGGGTCTGTAACCTTGGTGATGCCTGTGGTTTATTGAATGCTTGAATCCTGTGACACCATACATGGCCAGGGCAGCTGACTTTTTCGGCTGCCGTTGGTTACCTGCGTCAATCCGTCACCTCTATCCGGGCTACCCCATCCCGGGCCCCCCTGCATATTGACGAACAGGCCTGAATGGGTTACTCACAATAATGACAGGCAGGGTAACAATTCTCCGCTTTTTCTGAGCAGAACCAGAGCGCTGTGTGTGATTGAATTTACGAGACTCGCAGTGAAGAACCCTCCCCGTGAATACGGCTATGGATGTTTGTCGAGAATAAGTTCAATGATAACAAAATATTAGCAGTTGAAGTGGAACCTGAATCGAACCTGGGCGGGGTCTAAATCTGAAATGGTGTGTAAAGGAGTGCTTGATGGAACCACGGAATGTCAAAACAGTTGAGGATGCAAAGAGAATCGTCGAGGAACATGAACTGGCGTATGTCAGGGTCGGCGTTTTTGATATGGACGGGATATTCCGTGGCAAGTATATGAAGCGGGACAAGTTTGTATCCGCCCTGGACAAGGGGTTTGGTTTCTGTGATGTCGTTGTCGGCTGGGATTCGAACGACCAGCTATACGATAATGTTGACATTACCGGATGGCACACCGGGTACCCGGACGCCCGGATACTGTTGATCCCGGACAGTTGCAGAGCGCTCCCCCTGGAGAAGAACAGCCTGCTGTTTCTGGGAGAGTTCGCCGACCAGGCTGAATCCATCTGCCCCCGTGGGCTTCTGAAACGGGTTATCCGCAGGGCGAACGAAATGGGCTTTGCACCGGTGGGTTCCTGTGAATTCGAATTCTTTATCTTCAAAGAAACCCCAGCCTCTGTCCGTCAGAAACACTACCGGGATCTGGATCCCATCACACCCGGGTTTTTCGGCTACTCCATGTTGCGGGATGCGGTTCATTCAGAGTTTTACGAGGAACTGCTGGACCTCTGTCTGAAAATGGATTTCCCTCTGGAAGGCCTCCATTCCGAAACCGGTGCGGGTGTCATGGAGGCGGCGATTTGTTATGACGGTCTTCTGGCTGCCGGTGACAAAGCCGCCCTCTTCAAAACCTATACCAAGATCCTGGCCCAGAAGCGGGACTGGATCACCACATTTATGGCCAAGTGGTCGCCGGACTGGCCCGGGCAGAGCGGGCATATTCATCTGTCCCTGCAGGACATGACAGGCAAACCGCTGTTTTTTGACCCATCCCGACCTGAGCGGATCAGCGAACCGATGCGTCATTTTATTGGCGGTCAGCAGGCATTGATGCCCGAGTTTCTGGCCATGGTCGCGCCCACCATCAACAGTTTTACCCGCCTGATCCCGGGGTTCTGGGCTCCCACGGAAGCCAGCTGGGGTATTGACAACAGGACCTGTGCCCTGCGTGTCATTCCGGGGAGCGCGGAATCGCAGCGGGTCGAATACCGCGTCACGGCCGCTGATATCAATCCCTATATTGCCCTGGCAGCCGCGTTGGGCTCCGGTTTGTGGGGCATCGAAAACAGGATTGAGCCGGATGCCCCGATTACCGGGAACGCTTATCAGCAGTCATTCGCCAGGGAACGTCAATTTCCCCGCTCACTGCAGGCGGCGGCTGAACGTCTGCTGCAGTCCAAAGCGGCCCGGCAGCTGTTCGGCGATGCCTTTGTCGAACACTATGCCGCCACACGCCTCTGGGAGCAACGGGAGTTCAACAAGCATATTACAGACTGGGAAATGAAACGGTATTTTGAAATTATATAGGGATTACCGGTTTGGGGCGTTTCCCATGATTCAGAACCAGCGGCCAGCTGGAACCCGGGAATCGGGTGGACACCGTGATGGTTTCCTTTTAAGCTGCCCATTCAATTAAGGGCACCTTGATTAACTGGAACTCAGTCAGCATCAAAGGGTGGATGTTTCAAGAACCCTGGAAGCCATGGATGGCTTCCAGGAGCTCCATGGATGGACTCGTGCGTTTCTTGAAAGATCAACCCTTTGGTGCGGTAAACTCGATAATTTTGATAAATCAGGGTGCCCTTAACTGACTGCTCGCGGAATATCTGTATAGCTGTTTCTCATTGTAACAGGATCGGCTGGTTCGTTTGCTGAATACCGGCAGGCCCGGGTTGGGGCTCAATCATACGCGGTGACCCCTGTGCGCCGGGCAGGATCGGATACCCGGATTTTTAAACCACGGTCAGATGATGATAAGATGGGTAATAACAAGGTCTTTTACGGCTGGTGGATAGTCGGTGTTTTGATCCTGACGGCAACGATTACCTCGGGAACCGGATTTTACTGTTTCGGGGTTTTTATTGAGCCCTTGATGGAGGATTTTGGCTGGTCAAAATCCCAGGTTACCTGGATTCTGACCATCTACTGGATCTCAGCCTCGATATCGGCGCCATTGGTTGGCAAGCTGGTTGACGTTTACGGGATCAAACGCGTGATGGTCGTGGCGACCGTCTGCAACGGAATCTGTCTTTTTGCCTTGAGCCAGGTACAGACCCTGTGGCAGTTCTATCTCCTGTACGGCATCAAGGCCATCTGTCACGCCGGTATCGGTCTGATCGCGATAGGGGCCATCACCTCAAAGTGGTTCAGGAAAAAAAGGGGACGGGCCACCGGTATCGCCACCACAGGGATCGGGTTCGGGGGGTTGTTTCTGGCACCCTTTGCCGGATTTCTGATCCCCATTGCCGGGTGGCGGGCTGTATTTCTGGTCCTG
>Ga0180009_10000839_pt1 | contig 39483 bp, 45 predicted proteins | sample OS_PC_MetaG_FD_123537 | JGI IMG/M metagenome (GOLD analysis project Ga0180009, IMG submission 123537) | Groundwater microbial communities from the Aspo Hard Rock Laboratory (HRL) deep subsurface site, Sweden - OS_PC_MetaG | ecosystem: Environmental > Aquatic > Deep subsurface > Groundwater... | reverse complement strand
TTCTCTTTGGCATGCTTTCTAATTTTGGCATTGCAATTGTTTCTGTAGTATTCTTAGATCTTCTTTCAACACTAACTAAAATAAGCACAGGAAATATATTTCTAGATGTCCTAATCCCTCACACTTTCATTTCAATAGCAATATTTTTCATAATTGGAAAATCAAAATCATTCAAAATAGGATATCTCTTAGGATTTGTACTGATTGTTATGGTCTTAGTTTCCCATGCATTCACTTCCTAGTTTTATATATAACAAACCCAATACATTTTATAGTATATACAAATTTATAAAAAAGGGGGTTCTTTTTAGAAATAATGGAATATGAATCCCCCCCTGAAATATCTGAAGTAGAGCAAAAGAGAAGACCAAAATCAGAAGAACTAATAATAGAGGCAAAAAATTTCTTCAATCTCAACAAAGAAGACCTTGGAGAATCTATACGTAAGATAACAAACGTTATTCTCCTTGATTTCATGAAACTCACAGAATTTTCAAACAAACTTTCTGATGAAATATTTACAAATCCTGAAGAAACGCTAAGTTTAATAGAGCTCGCAGTTGAAGAGCTTGGACTTATAAAAAATGCTCGTGTAAGATTAAAAAATATTTCTGAAACTCATCAAATAAAAATAAGAAATATTCGTTCAAAACACCTTAATGAGCTTGTGGTATTGGAAGGAATAATAAGACAAGCTTCAGATGTTCGTCCTCAAGTTGTAAATGCAAAATTTGAATGTCCAAGTTGTGGTACAGTTATATCTGTACTTCAAATTGAAAAAAAATTTAGAGAACCATCAAGATGTTCTTGTGGAAGAAGAGGAAATTTTAGATTAATTTCAAAAGATATGGTTGATACTCAAAGGTTAGTTATTGAAGAATCCCCCGAATCACTATCAGGAGGAGAACAACCAAAAAGAATGAATATTTTTGTAAAGGAAGATTTGGTTGAACCCAGAATGGAAGATAAAACAACTCCTGGAGCAAAAGTAAAGGTCATAGGAATTCTAAAAGAGGTTCCAGTTCCTTTAAGTACAGGAGGATTATCCACAAGATTTGAACTTGCTGTAGAAGCAAACAATTTAATCCCAATGGAAGAAACTTTTGAAGAATTGGATATAAATGATGAGGACGAAAGACAAATTCATGAACTATCTGAAGATCCAAATATATTTGATAATTTGGCAAAAAGCATCATTCCAAGTGTATGGGGATATGAAGAAATAAAAAAAGCATTAGTTTTGCAATTGTTTGGAGGAGTTAGAAAGCAAATGTCAGATGGATCAAAATCAAGAGGGGATATACATGTCTTATTAATAGGGGATCCTGGTGTAGCAAAAAGTGTAACTCTTGTATTTATGTCAAACATATCCCCAAAAGGAAGATATGTTGTGGGAAAGTCTGCATCAGGAGCGGGTCTAACTGCCACAGTTGTAAGAGATGAGTATCTTAAAGGATGGAGTTTAGAGGCAGGAGCAATAGTTTTGGCTAATAAGGGATTGCTTTGTATAGATGAGCTTGAAAAAATGGACCCACAGGACAGAAGTGCCATGCATGAAGCAATGGAGCAACAGACAGTAACAATCTCAAAAGCAAATGTTCAAGCATCTCTCAAAGCGCAAACTTCTGTTCTTGCGGCTGCAAATCCCAAATTCGGAAGATTCGATCCTTTTATGCCAATCTCCCAACAAATTGATCTTCCTCCAACACTGATTAATAGATTTGATATCATATTCACATTAAGAGATTTGCCTGATAGAAACAAAGACGAAAAAATTGCCCTCCATGTTTTAAAAGAACATCAGTATGAAGCAAAAGAAACACTAATAGACTCAAATCTATTAAGAAAATATGTTGCATATGCAAAACAAAAAATAAATCCAAGATTAAGTTCTGAAGCAGTTGATGAACTTAAAAAATTTTATGTTGAATTAAGAAATAAACCAGTCAGTTCTAGAAGTGCAGTGAGACCTATTCCAATTTCTGCTAGACAATTACAAGCACTTATAAGAATGGCAGAAGCATCGGCTAGGTTAAGATTGAGCGAAAATGTTTCAAGAGAAGATGCAAAACAATCTATAGCATTGATGACATATTATCTTATGCAAGTAGGTTATGATTATGAATCTAAAACATTTGATATAGACAAAATATCTGGAAAATTCTCTTCTTCTCAAAGAAGTAAAATATTTATGGTAAAAGAAGTTATAACTGCCCTCGAAAGCAAAATGGGAAAAATGATTCCTTATGAAGAACTTGAAAGGGAACTTGAAGGAAAACTTGAAAAAGATGAAATTGATGAAGCAATTAATAGATTAATAAGAGATAATGAAATTTATAGGCCAAAAAAAGGATATATAGGAGTCTTCTAATTCTTGCTTAATTATTCATAAAAACTTATAAACCAAACAAGATTTCTAAATAAATAAAATTACATTTTTAGTTAAAATTCATAAATAAAATGGCAGAAACAGGACAATTCAAAAGAAATATTGCATATAAACTAAGAATAGGAGACATCCTCATGGGAAAACCCACAATGGATGAAGAAAAATTCTCTTTTTTAGAATTAGGAGATAAAAAAATTGTGCGTGTTAACATTATGGGAAATATAGTTGATAAGTACGAAAATGAAGGAGAAAGAAAGTATATTTTTTTCAAAATAGATGATGGTTCTGGACAAATAAGCCTTAAAGTTTTTGGAGATGATGTTGCAAAATTCAAAGAAATTACACAGGGGTTAACAGTTCTTGTAATAGGAGTATTAAGACATTGGAATAATGAAACTTACATCCAACCTGAAATAATAAAAGAACAAGATACAAAATATTTACTAGTTAGAAAATTAGAACTTGAAAAAACTTCTTCCCAAAAAAAACCACCAATGGAAAAAGGCAAAGTTGTAGCTATAAAAGATAGTATAATCAATCTAATAAAAGAAACAGAGGAAGATGGTGGAATTGAAAAAGACCAAATTATAATAAGATTAAAAGATGTATCGCCAGAGATAATAAACCAAGAGATAAAAAAGTTTCTAGAAGAAGGAATTATATTTGAACCTCGCCCAGGAAAAGTAAGATATTTGGGATAATACAAAAACTTATAAAATGTCTTCTCAGAATTAATCAATGGACAATTATAAAAAACTCCTTGATGATGCCTATAAAAATGTAAAGGTTGTTGAAGGAAGCAAAGAAAGATTTGAAATATCAAAAATAGAAGGACATATTGAGGGTAAAAAAACAATCCTAACTAATTTTTTTAATATTGCTTCTTATATGCAAAGAAATCCGGAACATTTCCAAAAATTTATACTTAAAGAACTTGCAACTTCTGGACAGAGAGAAGGTGACAAGCTTATTCTTAATAATAAAATATCAAGCGCAAAAATAAACACAAAAGTGGAGCAATATGCTAAAGAATTCTTAATCTGTAAAGAATGTGGAAAACCAGATACAGAATTAGTAAGAGAAAATCGCCTCAGTTTCATTCACTGTCTTGCGTGCGGAGCTAAGCATCCTGTAAGAGACAAAATATAATTTTTGTTTTATTTTAAAAAAAAACAGGTAAAAAAAGAAATATAAATGTTTATAAAACAAAATTTCCTGAAAATCATATCTCAATTAAATTAAAGGAGGGTAAAAAATGGTTGAAGCTTATTGTGTAAAATGTAAAAAGAAAGGACAAAAAATGAAAGATCCGGTTATAAGTAAAACACAAAGGGGTGGTTTCATTGGAAAAGGAAAATGTCCTGAATGCAACACGTCTATGTGTGCTATGATGTCTGCTGTTAATGCAGAAAAAGCAATTAAATCGGGTGAAGCAAAGAAAGGTTACTAAAAATGTTTGTGAATGTAATAAAATCCTATAGGGATGTTGTTGCTATCTGTGATAAAGAATTATTAGGGAAAAAATTTGAAGAAGGAAAATTTCAACTTGATGTTAAAGAAAGCTTCTTCAAAGGAAAAGAATCTTCAAGAGAAGAGACTTTTAAAATAATGAAAGATATGAAGCTCGAAGATTCAACTTTTAATATAATTGGAGAAAAATCAATAAAAACTGCTTTAGAAGCAGGAATAATCTCTGAAGAGGGAATAGGAAAAATTAATAACACTCCTTTTGCATTAATTCTAATGTGATTTCTCTTTTAACCAAACCCTTAAAAACTAATTTTCATTTTTTAAAATATGGTATATGAATCTGAAAAGTCCTCGGAAGAATTTTCAGCAGAAGAGGATGGAGAAGAAATAAGTGTAACCAGGGCAAAAATACCAAGAGGAGAAGAAGTTATTGGAATAATTGAAGAAAGACTTGGGGGAAATAAAATGAAAGTTAATTGCTTGGATGGAAAGACACGAAACTCAAGAGTTCCTGGAAGATTAAAAAGAAAATTATGGCTTCGTCCAGGAGATGTTGTTCTCATAAAACCCTGGGAGCTAGATAAGTCCAAAGGTGATGTTATTTTCAAATACCCTTCAAACCAAACTGAATGGCTTAAAAGAAATGGATATATAAAAACGGAAAAAAAAGAATTCTAAATAAAAACCTAATATTTATTAACCTTATTTGCCATTTCAAATAATGAAAAAAGAGGACAAAAGAGGTTTGTCGACAGTCATCGCCACACTTTTAATAATTGTTCTTGTAATCGCTGCAGTGGGGATAGTGTGGGTGATTGTAGCGACACTTATAACTGATAGTACAGGACAAATATCTTTTGAAAAATTTACTATAGACTTAGAAATAGTTTCTGTGAACCAAACAAGTGAAAATGTAAATATAAAAGTTAGAAGAAATCCCGGAGCAGGAAATCTTGAAGGAATACTTTTTTCAATTTTTGATGGAAATAATTCTCACACCTATGAAAAAAGAAATATAACTCTAAATGAATTAGAAATGAAAACTTTCGTAATAAATTATCAAGGAAAAATAGTTAGCATATCTATATATCCATTCATTAAGGCCGCTTCTGGAAAAATAACCCTTGGGGGTTTAGCAGATACTTTTTATATGATTTATAAAGGAGGAGAATACATCCCATCAGGTGGGGGTTCTACTCCGGGAGAAACCCCAGATTGTTCGTGTGCAGCCACAATTTGTGTAGGAACATTCTGTAATGATGGAATAGGGGGAAGTTGTGAGGGAACTCTTCAACCAGATTGTAATAATGATCAAATTATGTGTGGGGATTCATTAAATGGATGTGGAAGTTGTGGAGAATGTGAAGATGAATCTTACTGTAGTGGAGGGGTTTGTTCACCTATTTGTAATGAGGAAGATTGTGGAACAAGGGTGTGTGGAGCTCTACCTGATAGAAGCGATTGTGGAGAAACTTTCTGCGGAGTGTGTAATGTAACATTAGGAGAATGGTGTATCAATGGGGTGTGTACTCTCGATTGTACTCCTGATTGTGGATTAAATAATTGTGGGCCTGTTCCTAATGGATGTGGAACAAATTGTGGGGTATGTAATGAAACAGCAGGAGAATGGTGTGAAAATGGCAGATGTACTTCAGAAACCTTTTTGAATTCAGGAATTATTTATTCAATCTGGCCTATAAATGTAGGGATATATTTTGATAGTTCAGATTTACCTAAATCTCCTTATACTGATTACACCAATTATTGGGTGAAATTTCCAGAAAACTTGGATGAATTTGACTGTTTACAAATAGAAAGGTTTGTAACTCCTGTTATTCCAGAAATTTACAATATGAGTTATATAAAACTGCTAACTGCATCCAGTGGTATGAATGCAGGGGATTACTATGAAGTGTGGATGAATTATGGAGGATGCACAACCAATTAAACTTATTAAGAGTACTTTCTATTTTTAAATATGAAAAAGATAATTGTGAATAAGTTACTTAGAATAATAAAAAACAAAAAGAAACTCGAAAAAGAGTTAGATATAAAAATAGAAATGAGGGGAAGAGAAATTTATATCTCCGGAGAATCAGAAAAAGAATATGTTGCTGAAAAAGTAATTGAAGCTCTTGACTTTGGATTCCCTTTTTCAAATGCACTAGAAATAAAAAGAGAAAATTTCATATTTGAAGTATTAAATATAAAAGAATTTTCAACTCAAAAAAACTTTGAGAGACTGAGGGGAAGAATAATAGGAAAAGAAGGAAGAGCTCTTAAAACAATTTCTAATTTGAGCGAATGTTATATGGAACTTTTGGGAAATAAAATTGGAATTATAGGAGATGTGGAAAACATAAGAAATGTGGAAGAATCTCTTAAACTTCTAATAAAAGGTTCAAAACATTCAAACGTCTATGCTTATCTTGAAAAACACCGTATTAAACCAATTATTGATTTGGGTTTGAAGGAAATAAATAAAAGCAATAATTTTAAATAAGGTTCTAAGTTAAATTTTTCATGCCCTGGTAGCTCAGTTGGTTAGAGCGCACGGCTGTTAATGATTGCAACAGACACCGTGAAGTCGTAGGTTCGAGTCCTACCCGGGGCGTTCCAAAACATTTTTAATTTAATTCTATTTAATAATAAAATGGAAAAACAAAAAGTTCTTCTAGCAATGTCGGGAGGAGTAGATTCATCAGTGGCAGCATTTCTTCTAAAGAAACAAGGTTATGAAGTTATTGGAGCATTTATGAAAAATTGGAGTGATACAAAAGATCCTTTAACAGGAAAATGCGCCTGGAAAACTGAAAAAAAAATGGCACTAAAGATTGCTTCTCAATTAAATATCTCTCTGATTACTCTTGATTTTGAAAAAGAATACAGAAAAAACGTAATTGAAAAAATGTTTGAAAAATATAAGAAAGGAATAACTCCTAATCCAGATATAGACTGCAATCAAAAAATAAAATTCCCTTTACTTCTAAAGGCAGCCAAGAAAATGAATATAAATCTCATAGCAACAGGACACTACGTTCGCGTCATTAAAAACAAGAAGGGAATTTATGAATTATTAAGAGGTAAAGATGAATCCAAAGATCAATCTTATTTCCTATATAGAATAAAAGAAAAAGAACTTCAACATTGTTTATTTCCAATTGGACAATATTCAAAAAAAGAAATAAGAAAAATTGCTCAAAAAAATAAATTTCCAAATTATGATAAAAAAGGGACTGTAGGCATATGTTTTATAGGTAAAGTAGACCTTAAAAAATTTCTTCAAAAAAAGATAAAACCAAAAAAGGGAAAAATACTTGATCCAGAAGGAAAAATAATAGGGGAACATGATGGTATTTACTATTACACAATTGGACAACGCCTTGGGGAGAGATATGGATTTGAAATAGAAAGAGACTATTGCAAAAACAAAAGAAAACCTAATGAAAAGTTTGAAAGATGGTACGTTGCCAAAAAAGATTCCAAAAAAAACATAATAATCGCGGCTCCAAGGAATCATCCTTTAAATTTCAGAAAAAAAATTATAGTAAAGAATATTCATTTTATATCAGAAAAAAAAGAGGACTTTCAAAAATCAAAAAATAAAGTCCTATCAAGAATTAGACATGTCGGAGAATTGCTTCCAAGCATTTTATTCTATAACAAAAAGTCAAAGCAATTCAAAGTAATTCTAAATGAATCAATAACAGGTGTAAGTGAAGGGCAAGCAATAGTATTATACAAAGGAGAGAAAGTTTTGGGAGGAGGAGAAATAAGATTTTGATTAAATTTAAATAATCTATTTACCATATTAAATAATGATTGACAGAATAATTAAATCTAGAAGAAGTATAAAAAAATTCAATTCAAAAAAACCAGATTGGAGAACAATAATAGAGTGCATAGATTCTATGCGTTATTCTCCTATGGCAGGGAATAGTTTCTCCCTTAAATTTATTTTAGTTGATGATTCAGAAAAAATAGACAAAATGGCAGTAGCTTCACAACAGCAATTTATAAGCCAAGCCAAATACGTCGTTGTTGTTTGTACCTCTCCTTCTAGAACAGAAATCTCTTTTGAAGAAAGAGGAAAAACTTATTTAAGACAACAAGCCGGAGCAGCAATCCAAAATTTCCTTCTAAAAATAACAGAATCTGGACTTTCAACCTGTTGGATAGGAAATTTTATAGAAGACAAAATAAAAGAATTATTAAATATTCCAGAAAACATGCAAGTTGAGGCATTATTTCCAATAGGATATGCTTTTGAAAAACCAAAACCGAAAAGAACCATTGATTTGGACAATGTTTTATATTTTAACAAGTATGGAAACAAAAAGATGAATCCTCCCTCTAAAATAGATACTTAAAACAATTCTATAAAATTTAATTAATTTTAATCATAATATCTTGGAGGAAGTGGACTAAATTGCCCACCATTAGCTTCTCTTACAGCTTCTCTGCTTTGATATTCTTCCAATTGAATTTCATTTAAAGTAGCTCTTCCTGTCAATAAACGTCCAAGCATTTTCAAATAATCCTTCTTTACAAGTCTGTGATACTTAAAAATTGATACCCTCCCTTTCAAAACAAAAGTATCATCATCAACAACTTTAATTTTCTTTACATAACATAAATGACCTAAACCAATATCCAAATCTGTTTGCCTTCTATCCAAAAAATTTTCAGGGTCAAAACAAAAATCATATGATTTATTCTCTAATGGATTTTCCACATTTACACTTACTCCGTTAAGCCTACTAGCAAACCGAAGTCTTTCCGCTTCTTCTCTCTCTTTTTCTTTCACTTTTTCAACCAATGATTTTTTCATGTCAAAAATTAAATTCACTTATTTATAAACATTGTTGTGAAAAAAAGTAAAAATCCCCCAATTTCTTGGGGGAAAAAATAAAAAAATAAAAATTAATCTAAATTAGAACTTATCTCCAGACTTCTATTCCTAAATCATTCATTTCTCTCGAAGCAGGGAAAGTTCGTTCTTCAATATCTCTTCCAAGAACATAAGGAGACTTAACTCCAGTCATTATTGTTATAACTCTAACTCTTCCAATAAATTCCTTACTTATTCTTGCTCCTATAATAACCTGTGACTCAGCACCTAAATTTTCTGAAACTGTTCTTCCTATAAGATCAAACTCTTCTAACTTTAAATCAGGCCCACAAGTTACATGAATTAATGCACCGCTAGCACCTCTGTAATCCACGTCAAGTAGAGGATGAGTAAGGGCTTGCTTTACAGCTTCATTAACTTTGTCCTGAGAATCGCTTTCTCCTATACCTATAACCGAAACTCCACCATTTTTCATAATTGAAGAAACATCAGCATAATCCAAGTTAATTAAACTAGGAAGTGTAATTGTCTCAACAATACCTTTAATCATAGTAGATACAAGTTCATTTGCCACTGCAAAAGCCTGTTCTATAGGTAATTGCCCGGCGATATCAACAAGTCTATTATTATCTAACACTATACAAGTATCAGTAACATCTCTTAATTCTTGCAATCCAAATTCTGCTTTATCTATTCTAGCTTTTTCGGATTCAAAAGGCATTGTAACAACAGCTATGACTACTGCCCCTGTTTCCTTAGCAATTTGTGCAATAATCGGAGCTGAACCAGTACCAGTTCCACCACCTAAACCAGATATAACAAAAACCATATCTGCATTTCCAACTGCTTTCTTTAATTCAGATAAAGCTTCCTTAGCCGCTTCTCTACCAATCTTTGGGCTCCCGCCTGCACCGAGTCCTCTTGTCAATTCTTTACCTATAAGAATCTTCTCATCAGATTTGGTAACACTAAGATGAAGTGCATCTGTATTACAAGCATAAATCGTAGCTCCTTCTATACCTTTATTAAAAAGCCAAGTTACTGCATTACTTCCCATTCCACCACATCCTATAACCTTTATGTTTGCTTTTCCAGCTTTTAATTCATCAAAGTTAATGCTATGTGAGGAAGTATTTGCGATTGCTTCTTTTGCAAAATCTAACACCATTTTTTTTAACCTCCTTATACTTCTATAAAATTCTGGTATACAGAATCCAATAAACAGATACCTCTTCTTTATAAAAATTGTGGAGATATAATGCTAAAAGACTATTCTATTTCTTTTTCCAATTTTCTAATTTTATCCCACCCTTTTTCTAATTTTTTATTGGATATTTCAACAATCAATTCTAAAAAGATATCATCAACTAGTATTCTTCCATTTTTTATTATAGGAAATTCTAATTTTTCAGTGCTGTTCAATTCAAGAAAGATATTTTTTCCAAAAGTTATAAGATTGCTTCTTTTGAATCCAATGTGTTTAGCTTTTTCTAGTATTTCTGAAGTTTTTTTCAAATCTTTACATGCAACATGGATTATAGGAGATTCAAACTTAAATTTTATAATTTTCTTTATATTCACGAACTCCTTCAAAGCTTTTTTCAAAACAGCAAGAGATATTTTATAATGCCAAACCTTCAAAAACAAATCATTTTCTTTCTTTTCCTGTTCAATCATTAAAACAATTCTTCCAGAACAGGAAGAAGTTGTATAAAAATCATTTAAAGAGTTTAATTTGTCACAAAGGGGTTTTATTTTTGTATCCCATTTTCCAATTGAAGATTTATCTAATTTTGAAAGAACTGCTGTTTTTCTTTGAAGAAATCTATCCAGAGACATAAACCTTAAATATTCTGGAGATATTTTAAAGTTATGGAAAAACCAATATTGGCAACTGGTATAGATGGATTATTAATTAAACATAAAACATTCGTAGAACCCCATAGAAAGTGGTTTAAAAGAGCCATAAAAAAGACTGGAGATAATTCACTTAAAGAATGGATTGGTAAAGAAAATTATTTTCCTGGAGTTAATAAAGCCATGGAAAAAATTATGCCCTCTGCTTCAAAAGAAGAAAGGACAAGAAAAGCAAGGGGTTGGTACCAAGAAGATGTTATAGCATATATCAAATCACATCCAGAAGTTGTTAAAAAAAATGTTGCCAACAAACTAATCTCTCTAAAGAAAAAGTATAGATTAATTCTAATAACAACAAATACAAAAGATTATATAAATAAAATATTAAAAGTTTCTAGACTAAATAATATTTATGATAATATAATTGCAAGCAAAACAGAAGAAGAACCCAACAAAGAAAGATTAATAGAAGAATTAATCAACAAATACGGAAAACCAAAATGCTACTTAACTGGAAAACCAGAAGATAGTATAAACAAAACCCTTGAAAAATTGGGAATAAAAGTTTTAGGAATAGAAGATATAGAAAATATAAAATAATCACTTATTCTTTCTCTAATATCTCACACCTTATATTATTTTCTTCACATAATTCTTTAAACTCTTTAGCATCATCTCCTGTTCCAACAACAGAACCATAATGCATAGGGATTGCAATTGTGGGTTTTAAAAGCTTAGCTGCTTCGGTAGCTTCTTCTAGATTCATAGTAAATCTCCCTCCTATTGGAAGCAAAGCAATAAATTTATTTCCTGGTTGCTTATATCCAGTAAGCTTCTGCATTTCTGGAATCAAATCTGTATCTCCTGCATGATAAATTATAATATTGTTAATCTTCAAAATATAACCTACCCAATTTTCATCTTTTGGATGAAAAGATTTGTCTGAATTGTAAGATGAAACTACAGAAATTTTTATGCCACCCATATCTATTTCTTGCCCAGGCTCAACAATCTCCATCTTTATTGGAACATCAAATCGTGTAATTTTACTCTGGCAATCTGCGGTTATTATTATTTTTGTCCCCTCCTGCACAATTTTCCCAATATCTGTTACACTGCAATGATCATAATGGCTATGAGTTATAAGAATTATGTCCGCTTTCTCCATTCCTTCTTTTATATTGTAGGGGTCAATATATATTTTCTTTGAATTCTTAATAAAAAATCCAGAATGTCCAAGCCATTTCAACTCAACTTTTCCTATCTTCATTATACTGAACAAACAAAGACATTTTTAAAGATTGTGCCGCAAAATTGCAAAAAGAAACCAAAAACAACATCTTCTATATAAAAAAGGGAACTTCTAAAACCAAAGTTCATTTAAAAAATAGAAGTTCCACTCATCCTAAATCATTTAAATATTAAAACTAATCATCAGAGCCAAGATCATCATCAGATTCTTCATAATCTTCACTATCTTCCCCATCCTCTGACAATTCCTCTTCTTCACTTTTAGACATTCTTAAACCTCCAAATTTAAATAACATTTCTTTTCTCCAACATTTTTAAATCTATTGATACACTTAAAAATGGGTAAAAAAGAAGAAAATTAGGGGTTTAATCTTGTAGGGGTTCTTGGAAAAGGAATAGAATCTTTTATTGTATCAAATCCACAAATCCATGCTGCAAGTCTTTCAACACCTAACCCAAAACCTGCATGGGGAACACTTCCATACCTTCTAGAATCTAAATACCAATCCGAAACCCCCAAATCCATCTCTTCTTTTTTTAATCTTTTTATAATTTTATTCAAATCAGGTTCCCTCTGAGAACCATCAACCATTTCACCAATGTCAGGAGCCAATAAATTAAAATTAGTTCCTGTTCCTAAATTCTTTGGATCCTCCCCATGATAAAATTTTAATAAACTCAAAGGATAATTTGTAACAAAAACAAATTCATCTCCATAATATTTTGCTAATCCTCTCTCCTCCGTTGATTTGAAGTTATCCCCATATTTTATTTTATGCCCTTTTTTAATCAAAGTTTTAACAGCTTCGTTATAGGTTATTCTTTTAAATGGAATTTTCACTTTCTTTAGTTTAAAAACATCTGCTTCTAAAACTTCTAATTCCAATTTATTTTCTTCTAAAACTTTCTTAATTGTATAAGCAATACATTCTTCGGCTACGGCCATATCTTCCTCCAAATCCATCCAAGCCCCTTCAACTTCAAAATGCCAAAATTCAGTAACATGCCAGGGAGTTCTAGATTTTTCAGCTCTAAAGGAAGGTGCAATTGCATAAACTTTTTCTACGGCATTTATAAAATTCTCAGCATAGAACTGCCAAGACTGAGTCAGATATGCCTTTCTTCCAAAATATTTAACTTCAAAGGTTTCAGATCCCCCTTCACTTGTAGCCCCACTTAAAGAAGGAGCTTGTATTTCTGTAAATCCTTTTTTATGCATATATTCATGTAAAGCAAAAAATATTGTAGAACGAATTTTCATACTCGCAATCATTTTTCTGCTCCTCAACCACAAATGCCTTCTATCCCCCAAAAGTTCTTCATTCAAATCTTTATTTATTGGAAAATTTTCTGCTATTTGAACTATATTTATTTTATCAACAGAAATTTCATATCCTGTGAGGGCTCTTTTATCTTTTTTAATTTCTCCAAAAATTTCAAGAGAACTTTCAATTTTTACCTTATCTATTTCTCCCCATTGCTTTTCAAATTTTTTCTTTTCAAGAACACATTGAATTATATTTGAACCATCCCTAAGGATAATGAACTTCATTGTATTACTTCCTCTTTCTCTGTAAACCCACCCCCGCACTGCTACCTTCTTTTTGTTTTTTGAATTGTTCATTGCTTCCTGTATTGAAACAAATTTTAGCTCTACCATGTTTAAATATAGAAAAAAGGGTTTAATAAATTTTAGTTATAAAAAACTTCAAACTCATCAAATTTATATATGTTCCCTTCAACCCAAATTAATGATATTCGGTGTAACCTGCAAAGATAAAAAAACAAATGCCAGAATTGGGATTTTAAAAACAAAAAAAGGGACAATCGAAACACCTTTTTTTATGCCTGTTGCAACTAGAGGGGTAGTAAAGGGTCTAACTTCTGAAGAACTTACAGAAATGAAAATTCCTGCAGTAATATCGAACGCATTAATACTGCATCTTAGATCAGGTTCTGAAATCTTAAAAAAATTAGGGGGAATTGGTAAATTCATGAGTTATCCTGGAATAAATTTTAGTGATTCTGGAGGATTTCAAATGTATTCTAAGATTATTTATATAAAATCAAATGAAGAAGGAGTCTACTTCAAAAATCCAATCAATGGAGAGAAGATATTCATGACTCCAAAAAGGAATATGGAAATACAATTTAATATTGGAAGTGAAGTTGCAATGTGTTTAGATTCTATGCCAATGTATGAACATTCTAAAGAACAAATTTCAGAAGCTGTTAAAAAAACATCTCTTTGGGCAAAAAGATGTAAAACATATCATGATTTACTTCAAGAAAAAATACCAAAAAACAAAAGGCAATTATTATTCGGAATAATTCAAGGAGGAATACACAAAGATTTGAGAGAGAAATCAACAAAAGAGCTTCTTAAAATAAATTTTGATGGATATGCCATAGGTGGTTTTGGACTTGGGGAAACAATGGGGGAAGAATTTGAGATTGTAAGCTTAATTAAAAAAATGCTCCCAGAAGAAAAACCGATTTATTTGATGGGAATAGGAAGCCCTATAGAAATTTTAAAGGCAATTTCATTAGGAGTGGATATATTTGATTCAAGAATGCCAACACAAAATGCCCGTCGTGGAACTCTTTTCACTTCAAAAGGAAAACTAAGAATTTTTAGAAAAGAGTTCAAATTTGATAAATCCCCTATTGACAAAAATTGTGATTGCTTTGTTTGTAAAAATTATTCAAAAGCTTTCATAAGATACCAACTCCTAAATGAAGAACTAACAGGTAAAAAACTTGCTACTTATCACAATATTTATTTTCTTCAAAAATTAATTGAAAAGGCTAAAAAGAAAATTCGTGATAAAAAATTCAGTGAATTTCAAAAAAAAGTTGGAAAAAATTATAAAGAAAAATAATTAAAAAATTTCTATTCACGGACTTAATCTTATTCTATCTCTTGGAAATAAAACAGCTTCCCTTATATTCTCTAGTCCCAAAATAATCATAGTTAATCTTTCCAACCCAGCGGCCCAACCACTATGGGGTGGAGCTCCGTATCTAAAACTGTCTATATATGATTTAAAATCCTTAGGATTAAGTTTTTTTGCTTTCAATCTCTCTTCAAGTAATTTGGGAATATGGACCCTCTGCCCCCCAGATGCAATTTCCATTCCTTTGTAAATAGCATCAAAACCGCAAGAAATTTCTTCTCCCTTTTTACCTTTTTTAGGCATTATATAAAAGGGCTTTCCTTTCAAAGGCCAATCATGAACAAAAATGATTGTGTCTGGAAATAATTTTTCAAGCTTTCTTTCTCCTTCAGGAGTTAAGTCTTCTTCTTCGGTATGAATCTTTTCTCTTTTGAGAAGTTTGTTTGTTTCTTCAAAAGTCATATATTTTATTTTAGGTATGTTTAATTTAATCCCTAAAACTTCCAATTCTTTTTTATTTTCTTCTATAACTTTCTTAACAATATATTGGATACATTTCCCTAATACATCCATAACAACAAATTCATCGGCAAATCCTTGCTCATAATCCATTTGTCTTGATTCATTTAAATGTCTTGAAGTGTTGTGTTTTTCCGCTCTCCACACAGTAAAAAGTGCAAAAACTTTTTCAAGAGAACATGCAAGCATTTGTTTGTATAACTGACAGCTTTGAGATAAATAAGCATTTTTTTCAAAATATTTTAACTTGTATAATTCGGTTCCCCCTTCTGAACTGGCTCCAATTATAGAGGGAAAAACTGCTTCCAAAGCCCCTTCTTTTTTCATGAATTCACGAAATGCTCTCATAATACTTGCTTCCACTTCAAAAATAGCTTGAACTTTTGGTTTTCTTATATCCAAAAATCTATAATCAATCCTATTCTGAAGCTCTGTTGTTGTTGTTTTCTCATTAATATGAATTGGCAAAATCTCCGCTTTGCTTATTATTTCAATATCCCCAATATCAATTTCAATATCTTTTCTTGCAAACTCGGCTTTGACATTCGCAGATTTAACTTTCCCTTTAATTTCGACTGCACTTTCTAAAGTCAATTCAGAAACCTTTTTCATTAAATTTCCCTGAATAACACACTGAACAATTCCTGTCTTGTCCCTAAGTAAAATAAAACTTAATTTAGCTAAACTTCTTATTTCATAAATCCATCCTTTAAGTAAAACTTCTTTTCCAATCTTAAGATCTTCGACAAATGTTCTTTCCATATAAATTAAAGAAAAGGAGAGTTTTTTAATTTAGTGGTTAGGATTTACAAATTGATTATTCTATGTCCAGCAACACCTAAATTATAAACAAGAGTTTGCCCAATCTTTGCTTTTCCTTCCCCTTCATGGATATCTAACAAATCAATATTCTTAGTTGGAATTTTCTTTATTTTTTTCATGTCTCCGTGAGAATCTCCAATAGATAATATTTTCATTTTCTCTTAATAATCTTGCCAATAATTTCCATTGCAGTTTTACCATCAATTTTACCTTTAAACTCTTTCATAACCAACCCCATGTAAGCATTAGAATTTAACTCCGGTTTTTCCTTAATAAGCTTCATTATCTTTTCTTCAATTTCGGAAATATCTGCTCTTTCAATATTGATTGCTTCTTCCAAAGAAATTCCATTCATAATATCACTAAAAATTGGTTTAATATCTCTCTTGTTTAGCTTTCCTTTCTTTATCTTTTCTAATAAATTTTCTAAAATATCTATACTTATAATTTCATTGACAATACCAATATCTTTTTTCAATTTAGTGGCTAACTCTTTACGCCAAACGGTTAACATCTTTGCTATAAGGGGGGGATCTTTGGGATAGATCTTTAACAAAACTTCAAATTCTTCTAAGTGTCCTCCTAAAATAAGTTTTACCAATTCAGGAGTTAATTTGTCTTTTAATTCTCCCTCAATATCTCTTCTCAATTTAGGTAAGTCTTTTTTAATATCATTTATAAAATTCCTTGATATTTTAAGCAAAGGGAGATCTGTTTCTGGGTACATTCTATCTGCGCCTGGCATAGGTCTCAAAAATTCAGAAGTTCCATCGGGTAAAGAATTTCTCACCTCTGCCCGTGTTGGTTTTTTAGAATCATGTAATTTTTTCTGTCTCAAAACTTCATTTTCAACCGTTTCAATAAATGTTTTCATATTCTGAACTCCCTTCATCTCAACTCTGTTTCCATTTAAAATAGAAATATTAACATCTTGTCTTATTGTTCCAATTCCTCTCTTAACTTTACAACTTCTAAGAACATCTCCTATATGTAAAGCAACTTCTTTTGCCTGCCTAGGATTTTTAATATCAGGAGCAGTTGCAATTTCAACCAAAGGTATTCCAAGTCTATCAAGATTGTAATAAACTTTATTTCCTTCTTTTTTTATCTCCCTTGCAGAATCTTCTTCAAGGCAAATTGTATCAATTCTAACTCTTCCAGAAATAGTCTCAACATATCCATCCCTTGCAATGAGAACAGTTCTCTGAAATCCAGAAGTGTTGCTTCCATTAATAACTGTTTTTCTCATTATTTGGCTTGCAGAAATTATTTTACAGTTTAAAAGTAAAGCGATTTGCAAAGCGATTCTTAACGCTTCTTCATTTATTTTATGTGGAGGCTCCTCATCAATATCAACAAGACAATTATTACTATTATATCCTTGATAAACAAATTCTTTTTCTAAATTAGATTGATATTGTACGGCAACGTCAATTTCTCCTGATTCCCCAGCAACCACGTGGAGCTTTCTATGAACTAAAAAATCAGGTTCATCATTTCTAAGAAGAGATGGACAATCACAAAATAGTTTATGACTATCTAATTGTTGATGAATCTCTAATCCCGATTTAAATTTAATCTTTGAATAATCTAATTCGTCTTGGCTATTCATAAAAAAAAGAGGATAGAAAGGTATATAAAATATTTGGGCATCAACTATTCTCTTAATGCGTCCTTTAGATCTTTTCTGAATGTTTTGGAAGGAATCTCCATATTCTTTTTACGGCAAGATTCAATAATTAGAGATATGTCATAAATATCTTTATATATTTTATACTGATCAATTCTCTTTTTTACAAGATCGAAACTTTCTCTACTAATATCTTCAATTGTTTGATTCCGATCTATGATGTTCTCTACTAACATATCAGAAAGTTCTTCTGTGTCAATGTCATCAAATTGGGCATCTTTTACCAAACTAAGAAAATATTTCTTATATGAATCTAATTCAATTTTATTAAACTTATCCAAAATTTCTATTCTCCTTAGTTTATTTATTATAATATCCATAGGAGATTGGCAACGAATTTTTGTATCTAAAATATTATAAATTTCGGCTCTTTCATATTCCCTTTCAATTTTTTTTCTAAACCTTTCAAAAAATCCGCTCCCTAAATAATTAAGATGAATAACAAGATTTCTTTCTAAATTAGCAAAATTTACTTCTGCACCATATCTGTTTAATCCATAATTAACTGGGTATCCCTCTTTTTCAATTTTTTGACCTAAACATTCTGCCCACTTTCTTCTCTCCGTTTTAGATACTGATTTATCTATAATTAAATCAATATCTGTTGTGGGTCTTAATAAATCTTTATTATAAGAAATCAATTGAGTAGCAACTCCTCCAACCACCATAATTCTTCCTTTTCCCTCAAAAGCCTCTTCGCTCTCCGAACTTTTAGCTAAAGAATATTTAAACAGAGTATCATTGAGTGTATATCTTTTATCCATTTATTCTTTATTCCTTAATTCTTTATAAATCTTCCTATTTGTTACTCTGAATAAGTTACAACTAATAAATAATTAAACTTATAACTTAATTATTTCTTATTAAAATATGAAAAAAAGAGGGGAAAATAAGAAAAAAATTTATATAATCACCCACCCCAACATTCTTCCAACAACCCTTGGACAAAAATATGCGGATAAATTAACAAAATTAGTAGGTAGTTGGGCATTTATAATCACATTTTTATTTATTATCGTTCTATGGATATTAACAAATGTTTATGCTTGGATTAAATCCTGGGATCCTTATCCATTTATTTTATTAAATTTATTTTTATCCTGCATCGCTGCAATTCAAGCACCAATAATTCTTATGTCCCAAAACAGAGAATCCCAAAAGGATAGACAAAGAGCAGAATATGATCATTCAGTAAACAGAAAGGCTGAAAAAGAAATAGTACAAATTCAAAAACAGCTTGATAGGATTGAAAGAAAGCTAAATGGAAAGAAATAAAATATAAACTTATTTTCTTTATTCTTCCAGTCTATTGTTTAATTCTCTAGCCATATTTGTGAGCATTAATTTCTTAACTTCTTCTTTGTTTGTTGTTTTTGCTAATACAAATCCCAGTTTAACAAGGGCTGTTTCACTCAACATATCTTCTAAATAAATAACTCCTGCTTCGATTAATTTTCTTCCTGCAGAGTAAACCATCCCATCAACCCTTCCATTAATACACTGAGAAGTTCCACAAAATATAATTCCTTTTTCTGAGAGTTCTTTAATTTTTTTTGCCCACTCTCTAGAAGCATTGCCCAATCCACTTAACTCCAAAACAATTCCTTTATATTTATTCTTAAAATAGTAATCCAAAATTTCAGAAGACTGCCCAGGATACAACTTAACTAAAGCCACTTTTTCTTCGAATTTTGCATCTACTTTCACCTTTTTTCCATTATTTCTTTTATTAAAAGAATCAAATATTTCTATACCTTTTTCTGGAAAAACCTTAGCAAGAGGTTTCCCATTAATCACTTTAAAAGCATCTCTTCTTGAAGTGTGCATTTTCCTAACTTTAGCTCCAGGCATTACATAACAAAAATTATCCTCTGAATTTGCGTGCCCAACTAAAGTAACTTCTGCTATATCGCTTATTCCTGCAACAAATGCAGAACAAATTAAATTCAAATTAGCATCTGAACTTGCACGATCTATACTTCTTTGACTATAAGTCAAAACAACGGGTTTATTCAATTTTCCAAGCATAAAACTCAAAGCAGCAGAAGTATAATGTAAAAAGTCTGTTCCGTGAGTTATAAGAACACCTTGAATATTAGAATTATTTAATAATTTTCCACATATTTTTGCAATTTTTTGCCAATCTTTAGGATTCATCTCCTCTGAACATTTCATAAAAGGCATTTCCACTTTCAGAACATTAACCTTTTCAAATAATCCGGGATAAAATTTAAACAAACTCTCTGGACTATCTAAAGGATGAACTCCTCCTGTTTTGGAATCATATCTCGAAGCAATGGTTCCTCCTGTAATTATTACAGCGATGTTAGGTTTTGAAGAATTATTCTTTATTTCAAATTCTTCTTTCTTTTCTTTAAACTTACTAATAACTTTTATATCCAGAATTTCTTTTTTATTAAATCCTATATTATATCCATTTCCTAACTTAAGTAAAACAATTCCTTTTTCAGAATCTATACTCTCCAAAAGAGTTCCTTCATAAATTACTTTCCCAAAATGAACTTCAACAAAATCTCCAGGTTTTGCAACAACTCCCATCCATAACTAAAAGAATATGCAATTAAAAACTTAATGCTATTATGAGCCCGCTAGGAATCGAACCTAGATAAAGCGGGCCGAAACCGCTTATGTTATCCTTTACATCACGGGCCCAATATGAATATTTAACTACCTCTAATAAAATTAAAAAAGCTTTTTATACTTTAATATTGTACAAGAAAAATGAAGAAGCATCATAAATGGATAATTGGGGGAGCAAGCACCACAGTTCTTGTATACATAATTGTTTCCGCAATTCTTTTAAATGGGGTAATAATAAAACAACAATTAGATCACACTGGAGTTTTAAGGGAAATAAATAATATTAAAACCTCCCAAACTGAAACTCAAAGTAAACTTGGAGAACTTACTGAAAACTTAATAGAGACTCAAAAATCTATAGATTTTCTTGATGAATCTTTAAATTTAAAATTAAAACAAATAAAAGCTTCCACAAGCGAAGATTTTTCAGGAATAATAGAAAATTCTCTTGAATCAGTGGTTACTGTAAGAACAGATATAGGGCAAGGAACAGGATTTATAATTACTAATAAAGGATTCATAGTAACAAACGCCCATGTTCTCTCAGGAGGAAGAGAATTATATGTTTTAGATTATGAACAAAATAAACATCCAACAGATTTGATAGGATATAATTTGACTTTTGATCTAGCGTTGTTAAAAATTTCAGGAAATTATCATTTTTTAGAAATTGGCGATTCTGATGATATTCAGATTGGAGAAAAAGTAATAGCAATAGGAAATCCTTTAGGATTGCAATTTTCAGTTTCAGAAGGAATAGTTTCAGCAGTTAATAGAGAAGGAACAAATGGAATTGATGCATATATACAAACAGATGCTGCATTAAATCCAGGAAACTCAGGTGGCCCTTTAATAAATAAAGAAGGAAAAGTTATAGGAATAAATAATTTCAAAATTGGCGGAGGAGATAATTTGGGATTTGCACTTGAATCAAACTATATAAGGGAAGTAATAAATCAAATATCTCAAAAAGAATATAAAATAGATTTGATTGAATAATTTTAAATATCCACTTCTTCTTAAACTACAATGGGAAAAAAATCAGAAGAGGGAATTGCTGTGAAAAAGCATGAAGATTTTTCTGAATGGTTTACACAAGTTTTGGAAAAAGCAGAATTGGTTGATTTAAGGTTGGATATAAAAGGGTTCACAATCATAAGGCCCTGGGCTGCACTTATAATGGAAAATATGTTTGAGCATTTAGAAAAAGAATTACAAAAAAAAGGACACAAACCCACATTTATGCCTTCTGTTATTCCAAAAGAGAATTTGGCAAAAGAATCTGAACATGTAAAAGGATTTACGCCAGAAGTATTTTGGTTAAAAGACATAGGAGATAATAAAGAACTTGCATTGAGGCCAACTTCTGAAACACTATATACACCCATGTTTAAATTATGGGTAAGAAGTTACAGAGACCTTCCATTAAAACTATATCAAAGGGGATCGGTTTTTAGATTGGATACAAAAGCCACAAGACCCCTAATAAGGGGGAGGGAATTTATATGGATTGAATGCCACGATGCTTTTGAAACAAGAGAACAAGCAGAAGCACAAGTTCAAGAGGACATAGATACAACAGAAAAAGTAATGCATCAAATTTATGGTATTCCTTTTTTACCTATGAAAAGGCCAGAATGGGATAAATTTGCAGGAGCAGAATATACTGTTGGTTCAGATTGTTTCATGCCAGATGGAAAATTAATACAACAACCTTCTACACATTTAATGGGACAAAAATTTTCAAAAGCATTTGGTGCTACTTTTAAAAATAAAGAAGAAAAAGAAGAATACCTTTGGACTACTGCCTATGGTCCATCTGTATCAAGAATACTTGCATCTGTGATTGCAACACATGGGGATGATTCAGGATTAATTCTTCCATACTCAATTTCTCCAATACAAGTTATAATTGTACCAATATTCAAAGCAAATAATAAAAATAAAATATTAAAAAAATCTAAAGAAATTCTAAACAAATTAGAAAAAAACAATATAAAGGTAGAAATAGATGAACGTGAATATAAAAGACCAGGGGAGAAATATAATATATGGGAATTAAAGGGAGTTCCATTTAGAATAGAACTAGGTGAAAAAGAATTAGAAAAAAATGAATTTATTTTATTTACAAGGGACAAAAATAAGAAAGAAAAATTTAAATTAAAAGATTTAAAAAAAATAAACGAACTTGGAAAAGAATTTGATAAAAGATTAAGAGAAAAAGCAGATAAATTTATAGAAAAAAGAATAGTAAATTGTTCAAATAAAAAAGAAATAAAAGAAGCTCTGACTTTAGGAAAAGTGGCAAGAATAAATTTTTGTTCTACTAATAAAGAAGGAATGCCCTGTGCTGAAAGAGTTGAAAAAGAATTCTCAGGAGACGTAAGAGGAACTTTAGCCAATAAAAATGAGAAATCTGCAGGTAATTGTTTATTTTGTGGAAAACATGCAAAAAAAGTTATTTACATAGGAAAAAGTTATTAATCCTTTAAAAGATAAGATAAACTATCAAGTATGAAAAATTCTTTGGGTATAGAGCTACTCGCATTTTATAACGGCATTCAATTCATCCTCAAGCTCTAAAGTAAATGCCATAAGCTGGCTTAACTCTTGCTCTACCATCTTTTGTTCCATTTTTATCTTTTTATATTCCATTTTGCACGAAGCAAATATCAAATTAATTCCGCTTTACAAATCTAGAAAGAAAGGTATCTCAATTCAATCCAGATCTAAAGGCAGAATTAAATTGAGCTTAGTTTAATATTGAAAGTATAAACTAAACTAGAACAGACAGTCCATATTATTCTATTCAGTCTACTTTCCATACAATGTTCAAGAAGCAACTCCTTATAAATATTTATATTCACTAACAGATACAGACAAATTATTTTGTAAGTTCCCTTATATTCTTTTCAAACTTATCTATATCTTCATTTCTAATCTGGGCACCTACAGCATTGTCGTGCCCTCCACCAGTAGAATTTTCAAATTCACCTATTGCTTTCAGTATAATCGTCTTAACATTCTTTCCTCTAGCAGAAATGTTTGCTTTAGACCCTTTTGTATAAAGAACAACCACAATTTTATTAGGAAATAAATATTTTAACCCATTTGCAATATCCGAGCTCATGCTTGTATCTCCAGAATATTTAAAAAATAAAAGATTCCCAAAAATTCTTCCTTCCTTAGCCTTTGACAAAAGCTTTTGATATTTTTTATCTATTTCTTCAAATCTCCTATAAATCATTTTGTTCTTATTATTCTCTTCAAGAAAATCATAGGGACTTTTTGAAGAAATTAAAAATTTAATCATTCTTATCACATTACTTATTCTATCTTTCAATGCAAATCCTAAGATTCTTGCAATCTTTCCAACTTCAGAACCATAAAATATATCAAAAGCATCACTATAATCTTTACTTAAATCAGGGAAAGTTTCCATAAAATCTTTATAAAAATCTGGAACAAAATTATCAGATATGCATCCAACAACAGCTATCCACATATCTTCTTTTTTATTTGTTATTTGATAACATATAAATGTCACAGGCTCATTAGTTTTATCTTTTCCAAATAGAGGATTATAATAATTTACATATTTTGGAATTTTGTGTGTATCAATTTCATGGTGATCAATCCATACAAGAGGAATATTTCTTTTCTCAACTTCTTCTATAAACTCCTCAGAAATCTCAGGCTTATCAAGAACAAAAATATAATCTGAATTAAATTCTTCAACTTTTCTAAAATAATCTTTTGTCAAAGCAGGGGAAGTTTTTATTGGAAAACCCTTTCCACGTCCCAAATATTTTTGAAGAAGTAGAAAACTACAAAGTCCATCCTGATCATTATCAAAAAAGAAGACCGGATTTTGGGCTGCATTTAAATGAGACTTTAATTCTTCTATTTGTTCTGCGTTTAGCATTTTTATATTGATTTCCCAAAACTAAGTTTTTCTCTAAGACTATATATTTCTTCTTTAAAAAAAGAAAGCATTCCCTCACTTTGAAATACCTTCATCAATTCTTCATCACTTGCCAACAAAATTTTATCAAGAAATTGAAAATTTGAAATTAAAGAACTAATATATCTTTCAAGTATATTTGTTTTACTCAAAATTCTCAGGCCTTTTGGAGAAACCTGTTTATCGTGTAATTCTTCAAATAACATTCTAGAAATATTAAAAGGCTCCAAGAGAAAATCAAAATCCATTTTCTCTAGAACTTTCTCGGCATAAGAATAATTAGAACCAAAATAATCTTTGAGAACAAGTTCTTCTTCTTTTTCAAGCCCCCTTGTTAAATCTTTCAAACTCATGCTCACAATTGCTCCCTCCCTACCTAGTTCGATAAGATATCTCTTTACAATTTCTGAAATTCTTTTTATTATTTCAAATCTTTGAATTACCCCACAAACATCTTTTACTGTAGCTGTTCTCTGTAATTCCATGAGGTTTAGATGATTTATTGTTTCATTAAAACTTTCTCTTTGTTTTTCAAGTATCTGAAGATTTTCTGTGGCTCTCCTCAATATTTCTGAACTTTCTCTAAGTTCATGTCTTTTATCTCCTTGATATAATGTAATTTTTTTCTTTCTTTCAGAAATAGCTATTACAATGGCTCCTGTCTGCTTTGCAGTCCTTTCAGCAGATTTATGTCTTGTTCCTGTCTCCCTCGTGGTAATTTCTGGACTTGGAGAAAGAAATGAATTTGCATATAAAATTTTCTTTACATTTTTTGAAAGAATAATTGCCCCATCCATTTTTGCAAGCTCAACAAGTTTTTGTGGGGTGAATTTAGAATGAATTCCAAAACCTCTTTGATAAACAGAAGATGTGTTCCCATTATCTATAACTATAAGTGAACCCATTTCTGCATTTAACAAATCATCCATAGCTATTCTTATTGAGGTGCCTGGAGCAACCATTTTAAGAATATCTATAAAATCTTTTTCTATTACTGTTTTATCAGATTCATTCTGAGGTATGAATAGTTCATCTACACCTTCTTCGTCATCCATAAAAAAAATATGGAAAAGAAATATATAAACTTTTATGAGAAATTGAATAGATAATGAATAAAGGCTAGATAATTGATTTAATCTATAAGTTAAACTATCAAAATCTTTTTAAACGAAAGACTATTTGTAAACTAACAATGAATAAATGGTTCGAATTAATTTTAGGCTTAATCCTTATTGTAGGTGCTATAGCCTTGGTTTTTCCAGGAATGCCTCTGGCAACTTGGGGAACTTCAGCTTTGGTAGTCCTAAAAGGAGGATTAGTTTGGATGATTGCATTGATAGGGTTAGTGCTTATAATTCTTGGAATAAGCGAAATAAAAGATTAAACTCTTTATTTTAAAAAAGAAATAAGGCACCCTTCAATTATTGCAGCAATAATTAGAAAAGGCAGAACTACAAAAACAAAAACTCTTAAAGAATTAATAAAAAATTTGTTAAAATGTTTAATCTTATCTTTATAAAATATAAATGTTCCAAATTTTAATCCCATTCCAAAAGAAATAAAAATTGCAGGTAATTCAAAAATTCCGTGAGGAATAAGACTTAACAATGAAATTGCTCCTGAAGATGAAATAGCAGAAGAAGACACATATCCTACAATATATCCATTCGCAAAAGTTGCTAAAACAGGAAATAACCCAAGAAGAATGCCAAGGACAATTCCAAAAAAACCACTTTGAATATTATTTATGAATATAAACCCAATCATCCTCAAGGAAGACATTCCTTCGGTCTTAGCCAAAATATCTTTTATATAACTTAAGATTGCATCAATTACAATCTGGGGTTGATATAAAAATCCTACAATTACAGAAATAAAAAAAAGTGCCACAATGGACCAAATGAAATTTCTAGATTCCTTAATATACCCCCAGCTTTTTGAATAATTTTCTCTAAAAAAATTTTCTCTCTTTTTCTTCACTTTTTTTATCACAATTAAAAATATCCATAATTGTATATAAATCTAACTAAAATGTTTTCTTATATAACTTGTTTTATTCCTATATTTTGTTCTTAAAAACAAACCATAAAAAAGTCCAGCTATCAACCCCCCTAAATGGGCAGTGTTTCCTATTGGGATGTTCCCTGCAATTGAAATAAACCACAAAAGAAGAAGTATTCCCGGAGCAGCATATTTCATTTTTATGGGAATAGGTACAAACATGATATAGACTGGAAGATTTGGAGTAAGCAACACAAGCAAACCTATGAGGGCAAACAAAGCTCCTGAAGCTCCGACTGCCCCCAATCCCGAAGGAAATAATAATTCAAAAAATAGATATAAGGCACTGGCAAAAATTCCAGACAAAATATAAAACCAGAAATATCTTTTACGCCCAATAATCTTCTCTACAAGTGACCCCACAAAAAACAAAGAAAGCATATTTACAAAAAGGTGAAGATAACCTCCATGCATAAACATGCTTGTAAAAAAAGTCCATAATCTCATTTGTTTAATATTCTCTAGTGAGATAGCAACATTATTATTAAAAAAACTCTCAGAAATAATTCCTGCAGATAATAAAGTCCAAATCAATAGAAAGAAAAGAACACTAATTAAAATAAAAACTGTGTTCAAACTCAAAGAATCAAAAAAAGTTCTTCTCTTTTTAGAATCAATTTTATAAACATAAACCATTATAGAAAAATAAAACCAAGATTTTTAAATTATTTCTTTTTTGAAATTTTTTTAGTTTTCTTCTTAATTGATTTCTTTGAGGCTTTCTTCACTAATTTTTTCTTATCTTTTTTCTTTTTGACCTTTTTTTTGAGGGACTTAGTTTTTCCTTTTGGACTAATTTTCTTTTTTACTTTTTGTTTCTTTTTAGGGAATTCTTTCTTCAGCTTGTCTCTAGCTTTTTTTTGTAATTTTCTTTTTTCTTCTCTTTGTTTCATCTTTTCCTTCTCAATTTTTTTAAGCTCCCTTGTTTTTATTTTGTCAAGTCTTTCCTTTTCTATACTTATTTCTTTATTGATTAGTTTTAGTTTATTTTCATATTTTTCCTCGTTTCTTTTAAAATCCTTTACCACCTTTTCATTGTCTTTTATAGAAAAAATTTCTCCACATTCATTGCACGTAAAGTCATGAAGCATGGCATTTTCTTCATTGTATTCTATATTACATCTTTCACAAGTATAAAACCTCTTAGTCTCTCTACTCTTTATTTGATTCTTTAATTGATTAAGATTTTTCAAAATAGTTTCCCTCAAAAATTCAAGAGCTTTCAAAACTTCTATTTTCCAAAAATAAGTATACCACCCTTTTTTCTTGTCTTTCTTTCTTATAGAGGAAACAAGCCCATGATCTGAAATTTTGTATAATATATTTCTTACTTGGTTTATGGTTAAATCCATTTTTTTTGCTATTACAAATTCATTAACATATTTATCACCATCAAGCAAATCAACAATATCTTCTGCAGATTTTCCGACGACAATTGAAATAACTTCCTTTAGAAAATTTTTGGACATCAGAATACTAAAAATGATTCAATTATATATTTTTCGCTTTCAAAAAATACCCAAAATAAAAGTTTTTAAACCTATATTGTATCTTATATATATTAAAAAGATTATATCAAAAAAAGATTTAATATGGGCCTATTCGGAAAAAAAAACAAAAAAGAGGAAATAAAAAAAGGATTTTCAAGAATTCCTGAACTTCCAGAACTTCCCAAACTTCCTGAATTACCTTATATGGAAGAGTCTTCCTACGAAAACAGTTCTTTACCTCAACTTCCAAAATTTCCAAATAATTCTTTAGGTGATAAATTTTCTCAAAACACTATCAAAGAAGCTATAGCTGGGAAAAAAGAGAGTGAAGAGGTTTTTGATGCAGAGGATTTCCCTGAAGAAGATGAAGAAATAAGTGGAATGATGCAAAAACCTCTACAAAAATCTTTTAGAGAAAATTTTGAAAATTACGAAAAAGGCATTTCTACAAAATTCAAGTCCAAAGAAATCCCTCAAAATTTTGTTACAAGAAACTATATGACAAAGAAAGCTGAACCGATTTTCATAAGAATAGACAAATTTGAAGAAAGTATGAAAATATTTCAAGGCATAAGATCCCAAGTTTCTGAAATAGAAAATTTGATGAGGGATATAAAAGAAATAAAATCTAAAGAGGATGGAGAACTTGCTTCTTGGGAGAATGAAATACAGATAATTAAAAATCAGATAGAAAAAGTTGACCAAGACATTTTTTCAAGAATTGAATGAAAGAGCAAACCCCAATTCATGTTAGAATAAATTATGAAGAAGCTATTCAATCAAAAAAAGATTTGCTTTCTTCTGAAAGAGATTTTATAAGAGTTCTTAAAATAATAAAGAGATATAGGGATTTAAGAGAAAAGGAGCTGAATTCCAAATTAAAAATGCAAAAGAAGATGAAAGAACTTAAAACAAATTTAGGAAAGTTAAATGAAACCTTCCCAAAAATAAAAGTTCCTGATATTCTGAAGAAAAATGGTTTAGAAGAAGATAAACCCAAAAAAATAAAAGAAGAGAACAAGGATAAAGATTTAGAAAGCCAATTAAGAGAAATTCAAGAAAAATTAAGAAAATTAGGATAAAACAATATTTTTAAAAACAATTCCCTTCCTTAAAAGATATGATAACTCGTAAAGAATTAATTTCAAAATATATTGATTTTTTCATATTAAAAAACCATAAAGAAATTGCCAATTCTCCCTTAACACCTGAAAACGACCCCACAGTTCTTTTTATAACAGCAGGTATGCAACCCCTTGTTCCATTTCTTCTTGGGCAAAAACACCCCCTTGGAAAAAAACTTTGTGGAATTCAAAAATGCATAAGGACAGGAGATATAGAAAAGGTAGGAGATGAAACTCACCATACATTTTTTGAAATGCTTGGTAACTGGTCTTTGGGGGATTATTGGAAAAAACAATCAATTGAATATTCTTTTGAATTTCTTACCAAAAAATTAAAAATGTCCAAAGAAAAACTTTCGGTAACATGTTTCAAAGGGAACAAAGATTCTCAAAAAGATAAAGAATCATTTGAAACTTGGAAATCTTTGGGAATAAAAGAAATAAAATTCTTAGGAAAAAAAGACAATTGGTGGGGACCCGCAGGAAAAACAGGACCTTGTGGCCCATGTACTGAAATATTTATAAACAAAGTAGAAATATGGAACAATGTTTTTATGGAATACAAAAAAGATTCAAAAGGAACATATATCCTAGCAAAACAAAAAAACGTTGATACTGGGATGGGTGTTGAAAGAATGATTGCAATCTTGAATAGATTTAAAGATAATTACCTTACAGAATCTTTTAACCTAATAATAGAAAAAATAGAAAAAATCTCTAAGAAAAACTATAAATTGAACAAAGAAACAACTAAAGCTATGAGAATAATTGCAGACCATATTAAGGCATCTATTTTTATGATTAATGATCATATTGTTCCGTCTAATTCAGAAAAGGGGTATGTTCTAAGAAGATTAATAAGAAGAGCGATAAGATATGGACAAGTGTTGGGAATAAAAGATAATTTCACTTCCAAACTTGTTGATGCAGTAATTGAAATTTATGGGGATTACCCCCAATTAAATAAAAATAGAAACAGAATAGTTACAGAACTAGATGAAGAAGAAAATAAGTTTAGGAAAACTCTTAGTTTAGGGATAAAAGAATTTGAAAAAATAACCCTTGGGAAGAAAAGAATTTCTTGTAAAGAATCTTTCCTTTTGTATCAGTCCTATGGTTTCCCAGTTGAAATGATTGAAGAAGAATGCAAAACAAGAAAAATAAAATTTTCTAAAAAAGAATTTGAAGAAGAATGTAAAATGCATCAGATACTTTCAAGAACTGCTTCTGCGGGCAAATTTAAATCAGGTTTAGCAGACAACAGTAAAGAAACTACCAGACTTCATACTGCAACTCATTTACTTCTTGCAGCAATAAAAAAAATACTCAAAGATAATTCAATCCAACAAAGAGGTTCAAATATAACCTCTGACAGATTAAGATTTGATTTCAATTTTTCAAGAAAGTTAACTGAAAAAGAATTAAAAAAAATAGAAAAAGAAGTCAATTTGAATATTAGAAAAGGATGCAAAGTAATTCGTAAAGAAATGTCTCTTGAAGACGCAAAAAGAAATGGGATAGAGGGAATATTTGAACACAAGTATGGAGACATTGTCTCTGTATACACAATAGAAGAATGCTCAAAAGAAATCTGTACGGGGCCTCATGTAAAAAATACTTGTGAATTGGGAAAATTTAAAATAATAAAGGAAGAATCTTCTTCATCTGAGGTTAGAAGAATAAAAGCTATTCTGGAATAGTTTTTTATCCCCCATAATAATCTTCAGCCAAACCATATTTTTCATTAAGTTTCTCTAATGTTCTTTTACTTAAAGACCCCAACATTCCATATTTTTCTATTGAATTTCTTATTTTTACCAATTTATCTGCATCAGAATATTCATAAAGATTATTTCCTATTGATTTTCCATCAGATATTAAATAAAATTCAGGTTCTAGAGATAATTTTCCTATATTTACATAATAAATTTTATCGTCTGTTATTATTGAAGGTCCTGTGGTCTCGACAAAACAATATTCACTTTTTAACAAACTCTCTTTAATGGAGCATTTTATACCAAGTGCTTCATGATTATAAGAAGGGTAGTAAAAGAAAGCAACCCCATATCCCATTTCTTTTAACAACAAAGCTAACAAATCTGTTTTTTCCCCACAAATTCCCTCCATATCATAAATAACACCATAGGGATATCTTGAATAATTAATCTCATACCCCCCAAAAGAAGATGTTTTATTGGATGCTCCAAAGGGAATATTTTGAACTATGCTTATTGCTATTCTGGCCTGATCTTCCTTAATTGAAGTCATATTTTGTATTTTAATAACCAAAGGCAAAAGCATTTTTCTTTGCTCTTCTTCATTCACAACTTTTATTTTAAAATCTGCTCTAGAAAGATTATCACTATCTAAATGATTAATTGAACGGGGAATATTAGATATATACTCTTTAAATCCTCCATAAACTTCAAAATCAGTAAAATAGGTTTTTCCACGAACAATATAATTTAGAGAGATTTCTTTAGGTTCTGTTTGATATGGAGAAACACAAAAATTGTTCTCTTTGAAAAAATTTTCAGGACATTCACAAACAGAAGCCAAATCTATTAATTTGCCATCCAAGCAAAAATAAGGTTTTGTGTTAGAACAATTATTATAGGAAGTGCCATCCCCACAAGTTTCTTCTTGAAGCAAAGAGCTGTCCTTTATAAAATTAAAGAAACTAAATCCACCAAAAAATAAAATAAAAATAAAAAATAAAGAGATAGCTAAAAAAAGATATTTTTTTAAGAAAAATAATTTACTTCTGTTTTTTGAATCTTTGGAATTTGTTAAGGAATTATCCATAAATTAGAAAGTAAAAGAGAATATAAAAAGTTGATTATTCCATATAAATCCCAGGCTTTCCTGGTTTAGATTTTTTCGAAATATTTTTGGGATCATATTTCTTTAAATCATTTACAGCGAAAACAAATGTTTTTTTTCCGGTTTTCTTCTCAATTTCATCTGAATTATAGAAATCTTTTTCATTAGGGAGAATATAAACATAAACTTTCTCCTTGTTTTCTCCTTTAGCTTCAACAATTTTTTTAATATTCAAAATATCTGCTATAACTTTTTCCATAGCTTCTTCTTGTTTTTCGTATTTCAAATTTATCTTTTTCTCATCCACAACGGGCCATTTCTGAATGCTTATAAAATTTTTATTTCCAATTCTTTCCCAAACCTCTTCTGTAATATGTGGACAAAAAGGATGTAATAATTTCAAACTTTTTTCAAGAACTTCTTTGGAAACTTCATCTGGAATATAATCAAATAATTCTCTTATTTTAATTATCGCTAAATTGTATTTGAAATTTTCTATATCATTAGTAACTTCCTTTATTATTTTATTCAATTTGCTTTCTATTCTAGCACCAGATTTTTTAGAAATCTTTGATTTTACCAATTTTTCATAAATCTTACTCAGAAATTTATAATTTCCAATCAAAACTTTTTCATCCCAACTTGTATCTGAATCTGGAGAAGCAAAACTCATTAAAGCTAACCTTAAAGAATCAGCGGAATATTTATTAACAACATCAATAGGATCAATTACATTTCCCTTTGATTTACTCATTTTCTCACCATCCTCTCCATGCAACATTCCTTGGTGAAATAATTTCTTAACAGGTTCGTCAAAATCCAATAAACCCAAATCTCTTAGAAACTTTGTATAAAATCTAGTATAAATCAAATGCATGCAAGCATGTTCTGCCCCACCTATGTATTGATCTATAGGCATCCAATATTTTACTTTCTTTTCATCAAAAATTAATTTATCATTTTTGGAATCACAATACCTCAAAAAATACCAAGAAGAATTTACAAAAGTGTCCATTGTGTCTGTTTCCCTTCGAGCCAAACCTTTACATTTGGGGCATTTGGTTTTTATCCACTTTTTATTGGTCAATAAAGGATTTCCTTTTCCAAATTTAACATCTTTAGGAAGATTAATAGGTAAATCTTTTTCATTAACAGGAACAATCCCACATTTTTCACAATAAACAATAGGGATGGGTGCTCCCCAATATCTTTGTCTTGAAATAAGCCAATCTCTTAATTTATAATTAAATGCAAATTTTCCAAGATTCTTTTTAGCCAAATATTCTGTAATTTTTTTTCCTGCTTTCCCACTCTCTAACCCGCTAAATTCTTCTGAGTTGATTAATCTACCATTACCTTCATAGGCTTTCTTCTTAATTAACTGATTAACATCTTCCCCCACATATTGAACCACAGCTTTAACTGATAACTTATATTTTTTTGCAAATTCAAAATCTCTTTGGTCGTGTGCAGGAACAGCCATGACCATTCCAGAACCATAATCTGCAATAACAAAATTTCCAGTATAAACAGGAACTTTTTCTTCTGTGATGGGATTAATTGCATAGCTTCCTGTAAAAACCCCTTCCTTTTCCCTATCTTCAAACTCTTTTTCACTAACAGATCTTAATTTCTTCAAAAATTTTCTGACTTCACTCTCTTGTTCTTTTGTAACTAAATCAAATAATTTGGGATGCTGAGAAGAAACAACCATAAAAGTAACCCCATAAATTGTATCTGGCCGTGTCGTAAAGATTGGCCATTTTTCTCCATTTACATCAAAATCAATTTCGGTCCCATAAGATTTTCCAATCCAATTTTTCTGCATTGCTTTTGTTCTTGAGGGCCAATCTAAAGAATCAATTTTGTCTAAAAGTTCTTCAGCATAATCTGTAATCTTTAAGAACCATTGTTCTAGATGCTTTACTTCTAAAGCGGTTTTACATCTCTCACAAATTCCTCTCTGTGCTTGTTCATTCGCCAAAACAGTCTTGCATGAAGGACACCAATTTACAGAAGCTTTTTTTCTATATGCTAAACCATTTTCAAACATTTTAAGAAATATCCATTGGTCCCATTTATAATATTCTGATTTGGAAGTATTTACAATTCTTGACCAGTCATAACTTAATCCAATTCTCTTTTGTTGTTTTATAAAATTTTTAGTTGACTTTTCGGTGTATTTTTCTGGGTGTGTTTTATCTTTTATTGCAGAATTTTCTGCAGGAAGCCCAAGAGAATCATATCCCATTGGATGTAGAACATTAAACCCTTGCATTCTTTTAAAACGAGCATAAATATCTCCAATTGTATAATTCAAAACATGTCCTATATGTAAACCGCTTCCAGAAGGATAAGGAAACATTTCAAGAACATAAAATTTCTCTTTTTTAGAATCTTCACTTACTTCAAATATCTTCTTTTCTTCCCATCTCTTTTGCCACTTTAATTCAATCTTATTAAAATTAATTTTACTATTTTTAGACATAATTTAATGATTATTCAGGAACTTTTAAATATTCTCCTAATTTATAATAAATATGAAAAAAGTTTTAGTCTATCTTTTAGGAGATGTTGTATCAACAAACGAAGCAGAAGCATTTACCCTTTATAAAAAATCAAACTTTGGCCAACCCATAGGGCAAAAAATTCAATATTCTCTTTCAGAAGTACTTTATCTTGTTGAAAAGAAAAAGATAAAAGTTATGAAAAATAAAAAAATTTTGGAATTCGAAGAACTGCTTAAATTATCTAAAAAAATTGATTCAAGAATCCAACTCAAATATCCAATATTCAAAGACTTAAGAGAAAAAGGTTATGTTGTAAAAACAGCCCTTAAATTTGGGGCAGATTTCAGAGTTTATGATAAAGGAAAAACTCCTGGTGAAGAACATGCAAAATGGATTGTTTTTGCTGAGCACGAATCAAAAAAAATTTCCTGGCAAGATTTCTCATCAAAAAATAGGGTTGCGCATTCTACAAAAAAGAATCTTTTAATAGCAATTCTTGACGAAGAACATGGTATTTCATATTATGAAATAAGTTGGATAAAAACTTAGGTGTTGAAACATAAATCTTTATAATCCAGAACGCTTTTCTAAACAAATGCCTGCTCAAGATGCTTCATACATAAGGGAAAAAATGATTTCAATTCTTAAAATGAAAGGGCCCACTTTACCAGTTTATATAGCAAAGGATGTAGAAATGAGTATTCTTTTCACTTCAGCTTTTCTTTCCGAACTTCTTTCTGATAAAAAAATAAAAATAAGCCATATGAGGGTTGGAAATTCCCCAATTTATTTTATCCCAGGACAAGAACCTCAACTTGAAAAATTCTCAAATTATCTTAAAAGCAAAGAAAAAGATGCATTTCTGCTTCTTAAAGAAAAAAAATTCCTAAAAGATTCAGAACAAAGTCCAGCAATAAGAGTCGCACTAAGAGAAATAAAAGATTTTGCTGTTCCCTTCAAAAGGAATGAAGAGATAATGTGGAGATATTTTACAATTCCAGAATCAGAATTAAAATCAGAACCAAAAAAACAAGAAGCAATTCCAGATAAAAAACCAGAAGAACAAAAAACCCCTGATTTAAATATTTTTGAAAAAGATACAAAAAAGGAAAAAGATAAAAAACCTGTGAAAAAAGTAAAATCTAAAAAAATCCCAAAAAAGAAGAATACCCAAAAACAAGATAACAAATTTTTTAACAAGATAAAAGAATTTCTTTCTAAAGAAACAATTGAAATACTAAGTATAGAAAGTTTTAATAAAAATGAAATATTGCTTCGTATAAAATCTGAAGGTTCTGAAAAATTGCTTGTTGCTTATAATAAAAAGAAAATTTTAGATACAGATATAATAAATGCCAACAAAAAGGCTTCACAACTAAATTTAAAGTATACAATACTAAGTATGGGGGAGCCTTCAAAAAAGCTATCAAATCTTATAGAATCCGTCCAAAATCTTGAAAAGATGGAAAGGATAGAAAAATGAAAAAATTGGGAAAAAACCCTATCAAAACCTTTAAAAACAAAATCTTACAAGGATTAACATGGGAAAAATAAAATCCAAAATGATGAGAAAGACTGCCAATATTCTTTTAAAAGAAGATTTAAAATTTAGTAAAGATTTTGAAAGAAACAAAGCAATACTTGGAGATACAATGCCGAGCAAGAGATTAAGGAATAGAATAGCCGGCCTAATCTCAAGAATGAAAAGACAAGAAGAAAAAGCAAAAATTGAACTTGAATAATTCTAATATACTATAAAAGTTAAACTTTTAAATGACTCATTTCTATTAACTTTGTCTCTGTAGCTCAGCGTTAGAGCACTGCTCTCATGAGGCAGGGGTCGCGAGTTAAACTCTCGCCAGAGACATTTTTTATAAATAATATGTCAAAAAAATTTAATAAAACAAAAGTATTTTTTATTGTAATGACTCTCTTGACGGCATTAGAAATATTTCTATTTTCGAATATCTCTCTTCCTGTAGGAGAAAAAACGGGATTTAATCTTGCAATGCTTTATCATTTTGGAGTATTTTTTATGTTTACTTTTTTCTTCACATTATCTATAAAAAATAAAAAAATAGATAGCAAAACGATCGTTATAATCCTATTAATCTCTCTTGTTTATGCCATATCTGATGAGTTTCACCAACTTTTCGTCATTGGAAGATTTGCTAGCACAAAAGATGTTTTAACAGATTTTCTTGGAAGCTGTTTTTCTGTTTTGATTCTTAAGGTTTTTGAAAGATTCAATAAACTCTAGGAGTTTTTCCACCTTTTTTTCTTGGAAGAATATGAAAATGAACGTGTTTTACAATTTGCCCAGCACATTCAAAATTATTATTAACAATATTAAAACCTTCCCATTCATACTTATCAACCAGTTTTAAAACGGTTTTTTTTATGCAATCAAGAAGTTCTGCTCCAAGAGTAGTAGGTAAATCTAAAGAAGTCTCGAAGTGTTTTTTTGAAATAACTAAAGAATGGCCTTCTATCTGCTGATTTGCATCAGAAATTGAAAAGAAATTATCATTCTCATATATCTTATCTGAAGGAATTTTCCCTTCAGCTATTTTGCAAAAAATACAGTCTTCCATAAACAAATTAAGAGAATCTTTATTTAAAAATTTAATGAGTATTTTTTCCTGCCCAAAGAATCTTTTCTCCTTTGAGTTTTTTATCTAGTATTACTAACTCATCGTAAATACCTTCAATTAAATCAAAATTCATAGCTTCTTCTAGATTAATCCATGAAAAATCAGTTAGAGCATCACAGAGATTGATCTTTTCTGAAATACAATCCGCAAAGAGACTTATTATCAAACAAGGAATTTTGTCCGGCCTAATATAAACCATGCTTGTGATATAATCAATATTTTTAATCTCTAAGTTAACTTCTTCTTTAACCTCTCTTTTAAGCAAATCTTCAAAAATATTATACCAGTGGTGGGGTGTGTCCTTCTCTTTTAATGCATAATCCAACACTTCTAATTTTCCTCCTGGAACAGTCCATCTTCCAGGAAATGCTTTTTCCCAATCTGCTCTTTTAACAATAAGAAATTTTCCTTCTTTATTCATTAAAATACCCGTTACAACAGCATAATGCAATTTATTTTTGTCATACATAAAAAAACTTCACTACAATAATATTTAAATAATTCCTCAAAAAACTTGACTAATATGGAAAAAAATATAATGGAACTTTTCCTAACAAATAATAAACTAAAATTTAATCAAATAGAAAAGCTCCTAAAGATCAGATCAAACAAACTAAACTATCATCTAAAAAAGCTGATAAACAAAAATATAATAGAAAAAAACAATAATCTTTACAATCTAACAGAAACTTCGGAATATTTAATACCATATATATCAAATAAAAATAGTCTTCTTCCGGTTGTACTAATCTTAATCGGTAACGAAAAAAAATCTTTTTTGTATAAGAGAGAGAAAAGACCCTATAAAAGCAAGCTAAGTCTTCCAGGAGGAAGGGTGCTCCTAGGAGAAAGCTTAGAGGATGCTGTAAAGAGAATCATGAAATATAAACACAATATAAAGGCCGAAATAAAATCAATCCATTCAATCTCACTAGAGCAAATTAAAAAATCAGGAAAGATAATTCATTCCTTTCTTCTTATCCTAGTATCTGCAAAAACGGAGGATAAAATTTGTTTTACAGAAATAAACACAAACAAGAATAAAATCATTTCTAGCGACTATAATCTAATAATAAACGATTCAAGAAAAAAAATTGAAATAAAAACAATAAATTCAAAGGCCAAATAGCTCAAAAGGAAAGGAGAATAAGAGAAAGTTTAAAAATTTATCCAAGATTCAAAAAAAAACAATAAAAATAAAATAGGTGAAAAAGCCAATCTACAAAGATTATCTCTTTTTTTTCTTTTTAGCTGCTTTTTTCTTTACTGGTTTCTTTTTAGCTGCTTTTTTCTTAGCCATTTTTTCACCCCTGATTTTTAATTAGAAAAATAAACAAACTATTCTTTATAAATTTTTTGTTTTAATTAAAAAAAAGCTAATTTCCCGACGAAGAAACAAAAACAAGTCAAAAAAAAATTTCAAAAAAAACTGGATTTGGAAAATTTTGAAGCATCAAGAAGAAATTTTCTTTTCTTTCACCCTAGTATTTGCTACTTTACCCAATCTAAATAAATCCACTCCTGCAATGGCTTTTTTAATAACTTCATTCAAATCTTTTATTTTAATTCTAAATTGTTTGGTGCTATTTCTATCTCTCACAGTAACATCATTATCTCTAATAGAATCCTCATCGACGGTGATACAAAAAGGGGTGCCTATTTCATCTTGTCTAGCATATCTACGACCAATCGAACCCCCAGAATCATACACCACATTTAAATCTCCCCTAAGATTATTGTAAATTTCTCTTGAAATTCTAACAATCTCTTCATTATTTTTAATAACTGGAAAAATTGCCGCTTTAATGGGAGAGATTTTTGGGGGCAAGTTAAGAACAATATTTCCTCTTCCGTCATCGGAATATGCCTTAGTGAGAAGTGCCATGAAAATTCTCTCCATTCCAAAAGTTGGTTCTATAACTCTTGGGATTACCTTTTTTTTGACCCTCTCATCAAAAATTTCCATTTTTTCTTTGCTTTCTTTTTCGTGTTGAATTAAATCATATTGGCCACGGTTTGCATTTCCAGCCACTTCTTTTGATCCGAAGGGATATTCATAATCTATATCAAATGTTGCAGAACTATAATGACTTAATTCTTCTTTCATATGTTCCCTTATCTTTATTTTATCCAACCCTAAACTTCTAAACCACATAATTTGTTCTGCAAGCCAATATGCATGCCATTCTCCAAGTTTATTTTCATCAAGAAGGTTCTTTATTGTAATTTCCTTAACGGAAGAGCCTCCCATATCTTTTTTCTGCTCTTCTTCAGACAAAAAATTAAATTTCAAATCAAGGTGCACTTTATCAAGAAACTCACATTTTTTTTCGTCGGGATTTATAAAAAATTCAAATTCTCCTATATGAAATTCTCTGCTTCTAAATAGAAAATCTCTTGGAGCAATCTCATTTCTAAAACATCTTCCAATTTGGGCAATTCCAAAAGGTAAATGCATTCTAGAAGTTTGATTTATTAACTTAAAATTCATAAACATCCCCTGGGCAGT
>Ga0180009_10000838_pt1 | contig 39486 bp, 44 predicted proteins | sample OS_PC_MetaG_FD_123537 | JGI IMG/M metagenome (GOLD analysis project Ga0180009, IMG submission 123537) | Groundwater microbial communities from the Aspo Hard Rock Laboratory (HRL) deep subsurface site, Sweden - OS_PC_MetaG | ecosystem: Environmental > Aquatic > Deep subsurface > Groundwater... | reverse complement strand
GTAGTTATTTAACACCATTACATGCATATCCTGATCCTGGGTTTAGTCATGTACCAAATAGTCCAGTACCAGATGAAGACGTACAATTTACAGATGAAACAATATATTATGGTGGTTCTACAGGTGGTTTATGGTTTTGGACATTTGAAACAGCTGGAACATCATCAGAACAGAATCCAATAACTAGTTTTGATTCTTCAGGACCTAAAGTAGTTATATTACAAGTTACTGATTCAGATAATTATACTTGCTCTTATTCAGATACTATTAAAATTAGCTTTCCCATACCTTTATGGAGAGAGGTAAGGCCTTGACAGATGATTTTTGATTTGCTAAGATGAAATAAGTTGAGTGGGTTACCCTTCGGGGAAACTCTTTAACTACGGGAGAGAAAGGCCTTTTTCTAGGTCTTTTTCTCTTTTTATTTGACTCTCTTTTTTAAAAAATATATAATTTAAATAAGTATTAGTTCTAGTATGAAAGGAGTCTGGAACTAGTACCTACTCAACCACGTAGTTTTGGGGTTTAACTTTCCGGGCTCCTTTCATATTAGAAATACATGATTTCTTTTGTATTAAAAAGAAAAATCTTATTATCCCTGCTTATATCAGGCGGGGTTTTTATTATTTCTTCATTTGCTTTAGCTGCTGAGCCAGTTAATTTTTTTGTTGATTCTATTTATGATTGGCAAAACAGAGAACAAGTATCAGCTACATTAATGAAAGAATCTAATCATGCGTATTTCTATATTGAAGATGATTATTGGAATGATCTTTCTGCTTCTCAGCAAACTCTTTATTTAGATTATTTAGCTATTGTTGCTAGAGATTTTGATAATATTACATATGATTCAGTTATATATATTTATGGTTCAGAGTGGAAACCAGGAATAGATAATGATGAAAAGATTACAATTCTTTTAACTCGTTTAAAAAATACAGCTGGAGGATATTTTAATGAAAAAGATGAATTTATTGATATTGCTAATTCAAATAAAAGAGAAATGATATATATTAATTCTACTCAAATTGTTAATCCTTTAATTGATTCTTTTATTGCTCATGAGTTTCAACATTTAATTAATTTTAATAAAAAACAAAAAGAACAATTAATCAGAGAAGAAGTTTGGCTAAATGAATTAAGAAGTGAATATGCTCCTACAATAGCTGGTTATGATGCAGAATATGTTAATACTAATTTAGAAAGAAGAGTAGATGATTTTATTACTAATCCTTTTGATTCTTTAACTGAGTGGAATGGTGATCGTTATGATTATCCTCCTGTTAATTTGTTTGGACATTATTTGGCTGATCAATTTGGAGAAGAGGTTCTTACATATATGATTAATAATAATAGGGTTGGGACTCATAGCGTTGAGCAAGCTGTAAGAGATTTAGGATATGATTTAAATTTTTCTGAAATTTTTAATAATTGGTTAATAGCTAATTATTTAAATGATTCTACTTTAAGCGATGGAAGATATGGTTATAACAATCCATATTTAAAAGGATCTATTCATGTTTCTCCGATTACTTATGGAATTGTAGCTACTAGTATTGTTAATATTTCTCAGGGCGTTGTAGATTGGGCTCCTTATTGGTATAGATTTATTAATAAGCAAAACAAAACAGCAATAGCAAGAGATTTAGAAATAGAATTTGAAGGAGCGCATACTCAAGGAAATTTCAATGTAATATATATTGTTGAGTATTATAACAAGCCTTTAGTTATTAATTTATTAACATTAAGTAATCAGGGCGGTGTTTTAAAGGTTCCTAATTTTAGAGACAACGTAGAATCAGTAACAATTATTGTTTCTAATCAATTTAAAAAAGGTGGTTTTAATGGTTCAGAATTAACAACTCCATTTTCTCTTGGTGTTGCTACTACAATATTTGATGGATATGTTCCTGACCCAGGATCAGAACCAGAGCCAAATCAAGGAGCAAAACCAGAAGATTATGGATTAAAAGAAGGTGATTTAATAAGAGCAAAAGGAGATTTTGATATATTCATTATTAATCAATTTGGTTATAAGCGTTTATTTCTAAATCCTGAGATATTTAAAATGTATGGTCATTTGGGTGGTTGGAAAGATGTTAAAACAGTAAGTTCAGCAACAAGAGATGCATTTATTACTTCTTCTTTGTATAAATATGTAAACAATACAAAAGTATATCATATGACAGTTACTGGAGAAGATACTGGAATTCTTCATTGGTTAAATATTTCTGGAAATGATTTTATTGATCAAGGAGGGGATGCAAACTCAATATTTATTATTAACGAACACGAATTAAATTGGTATCCAAAGGGAGCTGATAAGATTTCACTCTAATTTGACATTAATTTTATTTGTTGATAATATAAATTTATATGAAATTTACTGGAGTATATACAAAAAAAGGAAAATGGTATGTAGGATGGGTAGAAGAGGTTCCTGGAGCAAACACACAAGGGAAAACTCTTAAGGAAGTTAAAGAAAACTTAAAAGAGGCTCTTTTGTTAATTCTTGAAACAAATAGAATTCTCAACAAACAAGAGAATATAAAAGGAAAATTAATAATAGAACCAATTTCTGTTTCTTTGAGATGAAAAGAAAAGACTTAATTAAACATTTAATTAAAAGTGGATGTATTTTTGTTAGAGAGGGCGCAAAGCACAGCGTCTTTTTTAATCCATTAATAAGAAGAATATCTAGTATTCCTCGTCATAATGAAATAAATAGTTATTTAGGTAAAAAAATTTGTCAGGATTTAGGAATAGAGATATATATAAAAAAATAAAAATGTTAAAATTTCTGAGCGATCCAAATAAAAAATATTTGAACAAGATCCAGCCATTGGTAGATAAGACAAATAAGCTTGAACATGAGTTCGAGCGTTTTTCTAATAAGGAATTAAAAGAAAAAACATTAGAACTTAAAAAAAGATTAGAAAAAGAATCCTTAGATGATATTCTTCCAGAGGCATTTGCTTTGGTTAGAGAATCTTCTAAAAAAACATTAAATCAAAGACATTATGATGTTCAATTAATTGGTGGAATTGTTTTACATCAGGGTAAAATAGCTGAAATGAGAACTGGTGAAGGAAAAACATTGGCATCTACTCTTCCAATTTATTTAAATGCTTTATCTGGAAAAGGAGTTCATGTGGTTACAGTTAATGATTATTTAGCACGTAGAGATTGTATTTGGATGGGACAAATATATAATTTATTAGGATTATCTGTTGCATGCATTGTTCATGATAATGCTTTTATATATGATCCTGAATTCAAAGCTGAAGACGAACAAAGAGATGAATTAGGTTCTTTTAAAATATTTGAAGATTTTTTAAAGCCTATTTCTAGAAAACAAGCATATGATTGTGATATTTTATATGGAACAAATAATGAATTTGGTTTTGACTTTTTAAGAGATAATATGGCTCAATCTAAAGAAGATTTAGCTCAAAGAGAGCTTAATTATGCAATTGTTGATGAAGTAGATAGTATTTTAATTGATGAGGCTCGTACCCCTTTAATAATTTCTGCTCCTGATATGGAATCAGGAAAAATGTATGAACAATTTTCTAAAATCGTTCCTCAATTAAAAAAAGAACAAGATTTTACAGTTGATGAAAAATCCAGATCTGTTTCTTTAACTAATCATGGAATGGATAAAATAGAAAAGATTTTAAATATGGGAAATATTTATCAAGAAAAAAGTATTCAGATAATTCATCATTTAGAACAAGCATTAAAAGCAGAGATTTTATTTAAAAAAGACAAAGATTATGTTGTAAAAGACGGAGAATTAATTATTGTAGATGATTTTACTGGTAGATTAATGCCTGGTCGTAGATATTCTGGTGGTTTACATCAAGCATTAGAAGCAAAAGAAAATGTTGTTGTTCAAAAAGAATCAAAAACCTTAGCTTCTATTACTTTTCAAAATTTATTTAGAATGTATAAAAAACTTTCTGGTATGACTGGTACTGCTTTAACAAATGCAGAAGAATTTGATAAGGTTTATTCTTTAGATGTAATAAGTATTCCTACGAATAAAGATATTATTCGTAAGGATTATCCTGATTTGGTTTTTAAAACAGAGATTGGTAAATTTACAGCTGTTGTTAAAAAAATTAAAGAATGCAAAGAAAAAAACCAACCAGTTTTAATAGGCACAGTATCAATAGAAAAAAATGAATATTTGGGCAAATTATTAAAAAGAGAGGGCATTGATTGTAATATTTTAAATGCAAAAAATCATGAAAGAGAAGGAGAAATAATTGCTCAGGCTGGTAAATTAAGAGGTGTTACGGTTGCTACTAATATGGCTGGTAGAGGAGTTGATATTGTTTTGGGTGGTAATCCTCCACAAAACGCTGATCAGGTTAAACAATCTGGTGGTTTGTTTGTTATAGGAACAGAAAGACACGATGCTCGTAGAATAGATAATCAATTAAGAGGAAGGGCTGGAAGACAAGGAGATTCTGGTGCTTCTCAGTTTTTTGTTTCCTTAGAAGATGAATTAATGAGAAGATTTGGTTCTGATAAAATTAAATCTTTAATGAATACTTTAAATATTCCAGATGATCAACCAATACAAAATAAATTAATATCTAATGCTATTGAAAAATCTCAGGGTAGAATAGAAGGGTATAATCTTGATATTAGAAATCATGTATTAAAATATGATGAAGTAATGAATAAACAAAGAGATGTTATTTACAAAAAAAGAAGAGAGATTCTTTTTTCAAATGATTTATTAGAAGAAATTAAAGATATTTTAGATAAAAAAGAATTAGAAGAATATATGGAAAAAAGAGAAAAATTAGAAGATGCTTTAATGTTTGAGAGATTTGTATTTTTAAGAAGCATTGATATGTTATGGATGGAGCATTTAGAAACAATGGATTGTTTAAAACAAGGAGTAGGATTAAGCGCTTATGCACAAAAAGATCCAGTTATTGAATATACAAATCAAGGAAAAAGATTATTTGATAATTTATTAAATAATATTGATGATACAATTGTAGACATGTTATTAAAAGCAGAATTTATAAAACAACCACAACAAAAAGTTATTATTCAAGATAAAAAGAAAAAAGTTGGCAGGAATGACAAATGTCCGTGTGGATCAAATAAGAAATATAAAAAGTGTTGTGGGAAATAAAAAGACAGGGCATTAAACCTGTCTTTTTGATTTCGATTTTTGGATTATAGTCCAGATAATTCATACAAATGTACAAACCCAACAACATTAGCAATTAATAATATTATTCCTATTATCCATCCTGCAATAGTTAATTCATTATCTTCTGTTGGGCGTAATTTTGGAAATAAACAATATGCAAAGAATGAAATTATTGCAACAAAATCAGCTATTGTTAATAATATTTTTGCAAAGGTCATTTTAGCCCTCCTTTTTAGATTTTCTTTATTAAATCATATGTTTAATCTTAAATCAATGGTTTATTTTAAAAAAGGTGCTTTTGGCATAATATTAAATAAAGATAAAGAAATCTTATTATGTCACCGTAGAGATATTGATTTTTGGAATTTACCAGGCGGTGGATGTGGAAAAAAAGAATCTTTTAAAAATTGTGTTTTAAGAGAGATCAAAGAAGAAACTGGATTAGAAACTAAAATTGAAAAATTAAGTGGTATATATATAAAATTAAAGAAAAAAGAAATTGTTTTTGTTTTTATTTGTAAGATTATAGGTGGTAAAAAAATAATTACAAACGAAGCAGACAAAATAGAATATTTTGATATTGAAAAATTACCACTAAACACAATAAGAAAACACATTAAACGAATAAATGGATTAATAAAAAAGGGAATTGTATTAAAGATTTAATAACAAATATGTTTAAAAAAACAATAATTCGTTTAAATATAATTATATTTCCCTTAGTAAAGCTATATTGGTTTATTTTTAGACCAGAAACAAGGGGTGTAAAATGTATTATAGAAAATGATAATAAGATATTGCTTGTAAGAAATAATTATGGAAGAAAAAGATGGACTTTTCCTGGTGGTAGAATTAATAAAAATGAATTACCAGAAAAAGCAATAAAAAGAGAGGTTAAAGAAGAAATTGGACTAAATGTTTCAGGTATAAAATTATTAGATAGTTTTATTTCAACTGCAGAACATAAGAAAGATAAAATATATGTATTTTTAGCAAAATCAAATAAAAAAGATTTCAAAATTGACAATATTGAGATTTTAGAAGCAAATTGGTTTTCTGTTGATAATACACCAGAATTAATAGGACCAATTGCTTTAAAAATAGTAGATATATATAAAAATGTTAATCGATAGTGAAAAGAAAGAAATAATAGACTCTATTTTAAATAAGTTAGAAAAAGAAAAAACAGTTCTTATTAATTTTAGGAACCTTTATAATTTATTAGAAAAAAATGAAGTTGAATTATGTAGAAAATTTCTTAAGATTAATCCAAGAAAATATGGATTTAAAGGTAAGTATTTTGGAATTAAATCAGTGCCAAAAAAATTAATTGAAATTAAAGGACAAAAATATATTGAAAATGAAAAGATTAAAAATATTGCAACACAATATTTATCAGGTCGAGTATATAAATTATTTATTAAACTGAATAAAGGATTACAAAAAGATTTAAATAGGAAATTATTAATTGATTCTTGTTATAGATCTCCAGCTTATCAACTTTTTACTTTTTTTTATTATTTAAAATTTCTTAATTGGAATTTTAGAAATACGATTAAAAGGGTTGCATTACCAGGATATAGTGAGCATGGAGATCCTTTTAATCCTGCAATAGATTTTATAACTCGAGACGGAAAGCCAGGTGATAAAAAACCATTAGATTTTTTAGAAACCAAAGAATATGAATGGCTTTTAAAAAATGCAGATAAATTTGGATTTTATCTTTCTTATTCTAAAAAAAATAAATATGGTATTATGTTTGAACCATGGCATTGGCGTTTAAAATAAATGTTTTTTAATAAATCAATAGTTTACAAACTATTTTTTTTATTCTAAACTAATTCTATGGGTTTGTTTGTAAAAACAAAAAAATCAAAGAGTGAATATATAGATAAGCAAAGGGGAAAAATCCGACTAATCATTATCGGTATTTTTATATTAGCTATTTTAGCTGGTTCTTTGGATTATCCTGTTTTATGGGACAAGGGTGTTGACTGGATAAATGATAATATTGGATTAAGCTTGCCTCATTTTTTTAAATTACCTTTTAGATTGGGATTAGATTTGCAAGGTGGAACCCATTTGGTTTATGAGGCTGATTTATCTAATATTGATGAAAAACAAGAATCAATGGATGGCATTAGAGATGTCATTGAAAGAAGGGTTAATCTTTATGGCGTAGCTGAACCAATAGTTCAGATTAATAAAGTAAAAGATTCTTATCGCTTAATTATTGAATTACCTGGAGTTAAAGATATTCATGAGGCAATTAATATGATAGGAGAAACACCTTATTTGGAATTTAAAACAGAAAGATCAGAAGCAGAAACACAAGCTATTCTTGAAAAACAAGAACAAGGAGATGAGGAATATATGTATATTGATCCATATTTTGTTTCATCAGAATTAACTGGTAGATTTTTAAAAAGATCTCAATTAGAATTTGATCAAACAACCAATATGCCACATATTGGCTTGGAATTTAGTAAAGAAGGAGGAGATATCTTTGCTGAATTAACAAAAGAAAATGTTAATAAAAGAATAGCAATTTATTTAGATGGAGCACCTATTAGTATTCCTAGGGTTAGCGAGGAAATAACTGGTGGCAAGGCTGTAATCTCAGGTGAATTTACTGTTAGCGAAGCAAAACAATTAGCACAAAGATTAAATGCTGGTGCATTACCAGTTCCTATTGTTTTAATCTCTCAACAAAGCATTGGAGCTTCGTTGGGACATGATTCATTAACAAAAAGTTTAAAAGCAGCTATTATTGGTTTAATTCTTGTTGCTTTTTTTATGATTTTCTATTATCGTGTTCCTGGAATTTTTGCTGTTATTTCTTTAATTGTTTATGCTATTTTAATCTTAGCAATATTTAAATTAATTCCAGTTACATTAACATTAGCTGGTATTGCTGGTTTTATTCTTTCTGTTGGTATGGCTGTTGATGCTAATGTATTAATTTTTGAAAGAATGAAAGAAGAAAAAAAAGCTGGTAGAGATAAATTATCTTCTATTAATGAAGGATTTAAAAGAGCATGGCCATCTATTCGTGATGGTAATATTTCTACAATAATTACAGCAATTATTCTTTATTGGTTTGGAACTAGCATTATTAAGGGATTTGCTTTAACTCTTTTCTTTGGTGTTTTAATAAGTATGTTTACAGCAATAGTATTAACTAGATATTTATTAAAATTATCTTCAAAATAATGTTTATTATTAAATACAAAAAAATATTCTTTCTTATTTCTTCAATCTTAGTTATTGGTAGTGTTTTGGCTTTAATTTTTTATGGATTAAATCTAGGTATAGATTTTACTGGTGGAAGTTTAATGGAGGGAACATTTATTGAGAGGCCTTCAAATGATCAAATAAAAGAAAAATTAAAAGATTTTGATTTGGGTGAAATTGTTGTTCAACAAACAGGGGAGAATAATATTTTAATTAGAATGAAAGACATTAATGAAGAAACTCATCAAGAAATATTAAATTCTTTAGAGGGATTTGAAGAATTAAGATTTGAATCAATTGGTCCTGTTATTGGTCAAGAATTAAAGAAAAAAGCAATATATGCAATTATTGTTACTTTAATCGTTATTTTATTATTCATTGCTTTAGCATTTAGAAAAGTATCATTTATTATTAAATCATATAAATATGGTATATTGGCTGTTCTTGCTTTGTTTCATGATATTTTAATTGTATTGGGTGTGTTTGCAATATTGGGTAAGTTTTTAAATGTTGAAGTTGGTGTTCCTTTTGTTGCTGCTTTATTAGCTACCCTTGGTTATTCTGTTAATGATTCTATTATTGTTTTTGATAGGGTTAGAGAAAATCTTTTAATTTCTGAACATAGAGAAGACTTAGATGAATTAGTTTCAAAAAGCTTAAAACAAACCTTAGTTAGATCATTAAACACTAGCTTAACTACTTTATTGGTATTATTAGCTGTTTTATTCTTTGGTGGATCAACAATACAATATTTTATTTTAGCCCTAGTAATTGGTATTATTGCTGGTACATATTCTTCTTTATTTATTGCTGCGCCTTTATTAGTAGTCTGGGAAAAGAGAAAGAAATAGATTTTTTATTGACAGAATAATGTTTATATGTTATCCTCCTATAATAGGAGGTTTTAAATGGAAAAGAAATATCGTTTACAGTTTGACTTTACAGAAGAGAGAGTAGAAAGACTTGATGATTTAAAAGTGAAAACAGAAGCATCTAACAGAGCCGAGGTCATTAAAAGAGCATTGCATTTTTATGGTTTGGTTGTTGACAGGGCTGTTAGTGGCGAGTCATTTAATCTGAGTAATGATTTACTTATCGCAATATGTGGTGTTTCGTCAAACAAAAAGAATTAAATTATATGTGGTCTGAAGGATTTAATTTTCCCAGACCACTTTTTTTATTGACATTAATTGTATAATAATATATATTAACTACTTGACATTAATATTTAATTCTGATATATTAAACTTTAATAAACAATTAATAAAAATAATATGGCAAAGACAAATACAAATACAATTTCTAAAACCTTATCTAATAGAATAGAAAAGGCACTTTTATATTTAACAAATGACAGAGTAAAAGATGTTATTGAGCGTAGATTTGGCATTAAAACAGGTAAACCAGAAACTTTAGAATCAATTGGTAAAAGCTATGGGATTACAAGAGAAAGAGTTCGTCAAATTCAAGATTCTGGTTTAAGGGTTTTAAAGTCTGAAAATGTAATTAAATTATTCGAACCAGCTTTTATTCAAATTGATAAAGTATTTTCTGATCATGGCTATTTAATGGGAGAAGAGTACTTATACTCTTTAATTACTGGTTCAGATTCTAATTCTTCTAGAGGATATCTTTATTTAATTCTTACTTTAGGTGATCCATATCAAAGAGTAATTAATGATGATATTTTTCATACTTATTGGATGTCTCGTCCAGATGCTAGAAACAAAGCTAAAAATGTAATTGATTTTTTAGTTAATCATTTTGATAAAAATGGCAAGGTTGTTAATGAATCTGAAATTTTAGATGTTTTATCTAAAAAACATTCTAATTTACCATCTAATTTATTTAAAGTTGTTTTAGATATTGCCAAGAAAGTAGATAAAAACAATTTTGATGAAATTGGATTAGTTCATTGGCCAGAAATTACTCCTCAGGGAGTAAAAGATAGAGCTTATTTAGTTCTTAAAAAGCATGGTGAGCCTCTTCATTTTACTAATATTACAAGCTCAATAAATGATATTGGCATTGGTAATAAAACAGCATATGTTCAAACAGTTCATAATGAATTAATAAAAGATGATAGATTTGTTTTATGTGGCAGAGGAACATATGGCTTAAAAGAATGGGGCTATGAACCAGGAACAGTTTCTGATGTAATTGAAAAGATTTTAAAGAGCGCCAATAAGCCAATGGAAAAAGAAGAGATTGTTAAAGAGGTTTTAAAACAAAGACAAGTTAAGCCAACTACAATTGTTTTAAATCTTCAAAGATCTGCAAAAACTCAAAAATTAGTTGATGGAACATTTACTTTAAAAAAATAAAAAGGTATAATAAGAATAGAGAATAATTAATCCAGAATTTGTGCAAGAAATACTAGGAACCTACAAAGTAATTTGGGATTTGTTTTTGGGATATTGGTGGCTAATTTTGCCAATCATCCTTTTTTTTATTCTAAAAAAAATATGGATGAAACATATTAAAAAAGAATTTATTAAAGGACTTCAATGGACTACATTGGAAATAAGGATACCTAGAAATGTTGTAAAAACACCAAAAGCAATGGAACAATTTTTTACTGGTATTCATGTAAGTAAAAAAGATCCTGATTTTAAAGAAAAATATTTTAAAGGAGAAATTCCTCCTTGGCATAGTTTAGAAATCTTTGGAAAAAGCGGTTCAATTCATTTTTTAATGAGAGTACAGGAAAAATTTAGAAATTTATTTGAATCTCAAATTTATGCTCAATATTCTCAAGCTGAGATTAATGAAACAGAGGATTATGTTCCATTAATTCCTAATGATATTCCAAACAAAGAATATGATATTGCTTTAACTGAATTAATGTTATTAAAAGAAGATGCTTATCCAATTAGAACTTATCCTGTATTTTTTGAAGAAAAAGATCCAGAAGAAAGAAGCGATCCTTTGGCTGGCTTATTTGAGTTTTTAAGCACATTAAAACCCAATGAAAATGTTGGAATACAGTTTATTATTTCTCCTTGTGATGATAAGTGGAAAGAAGAAGGAGAGGCATTAGTAGGAAAAATGATTGGTAGAGAAGTAAAACTAGACAAAAAACAAGGATTAATAGTTAAAGAAATTGGTTCATGGACAAAATCTTTTGGTGATGGAATCCGTGAATTATTTTTCGGAGGATCATCAGAGATTAAAAAAGAAGACGCAAAAGAACAAGTAGCATATTTAAGTCCTGGTCAAAAAGACGTTGCTTTGGCCGTTGAAAAAAATATTGCTAAATTAGGATTTAAAGTTTTAATACGTTTTGCTTATTGGGCTCCAAAAGATATATTTTCTAAAGATAGACTTTCTTCTATAGCTGGATTTTTTGTTCAATTTAATACTCAAAATTTAAATGGTTTTAAGCCAAACAAGAAAATATTTACAAAATACAAAATATTTAAAAAATCTAGAGAAGAGCTTCAAAAAAGAGAACGATTTGATGAGTATAAAAAAAGAAAGCTTGTTCCTAAACGAGCATTTGTATTAAGCACTGAAGAATTAGCCACTGTATTTCATATTCCAAATGTATTTGTTGAATCTGAAACAATGGAAAAATTAGAAGCTAAAAAAGGTAGTCCTCCATCTGGATTACCAGTTGAACTATGAGTGAAAAAATAACAACATTTGCTGAAACCAATTTCCGTAATAAGCGGACTAGGTTTGGTATTAAAAAAGATGATCGTCGTCGACATGTATATATTATTGGTAAAACTGGCATGGGTAAAACTGTTGTTTCTGAGAATATGGCCATACAGGACATACAAAATGGTAATGGTGTTGCAATTGTTGATCCACATGGTGACTTTGCTGAAAAGATGCTTGATTTTGTTCCATCAGACAGAATTAATGATGTAATATATTTTAATCCAGCTGATGCTGAAAATCCAATTGCTTTTAATATCATGGAAAAAGTTGATGCTGATCACAGACACTTAGTTGCTTCTGGTTTAATGGGTGCATTTAAAAAAATATGGGCTGGCATGTGGAGCGCTAGAATGGAATATATTTTACATAATACAATTTTGGCTTTATTAGAATATCCTGGAACTACTTTGTTAGGAATCAATCGTATGCTAGCTGATAAGGATTACAGGACAAAGGTAGTTGAGAAGATTACTGATCCTAGTATTAAATCATTTTGGACAAAAGAATTTGATAAATACCCCGATAGATTTAGAGAAGAAGCTGTTGCTCCAATTCAAAATAAGGTAGGGCAATTTATATCTTCTCCATTAATTCGTAATATTGTTGGACAGGTTAGATCTACAATTGACATGAGAGAAGTAATGGATCAAGGCAAGATTTTAATTGTTAATTTATCTAAAGGAAAAGTGGGTGAAGATGCAAGTAATTTATTAGGAGCTTTAATTATTACCAAAATACAATTAGCTGCAATGGAAAGAGCAAATATTGCAGAAGAAGAAAGAAAAGATTTTTATCTTTATGTTGATGAGTTTCAAAACTTTGCTACCGATGCATTTGCAATGATTTTGTCTGAAGCAAGAAAATATCATTTATGTTTAATCTTAGTTCATCAATATATTGCTCAATTAGACGAAATGACTGAAAAAGGAAAAAGTACAAAAGTTAGAGATGCTGTTTTTGGAAACGTTGGCACGATTATTTCTTTTAGAATTGGTGCTATTGATGCAGAATTTTTAGAAAAAGAATTTCTTCCTGAGTTTACTGCTGATGATTTGGTTAATTTAAATAAATACAATATTTATTTAAAATTAATGATTGATGGAGCTGCTTCTCGTGCTTTTAGTGCTTTAACATTAGCTCCATTTGATAAGTCAGAAAAATCTCATAAAGAAAAAATTATTAAAGCATCTCGAGAAAGATATACATCTTTAAAAGAAGATGTTGAGAAAAAATTAGCTAAATGGAGTGAAACAGTTCAAATTGAAAGAGAAGAAAAAAGAAAAAAATTTGAAGCTGTTTGTTCTGAATGTAATAAAAAAACAAGCGTTTCATTTGAGCCTGATGGCGTAAGACCAGTCTATTGTTCTATTTGTTTGCAGAAAAAAAGAGAAGATAAGCCAAAACAAGAAGAACCAAAAGAAATTAGTTTACAAGAGGCAACCAAACAAGAACCACAATCTTTTAAAAGAAAAAAGAAAGAAGTTGATATTGATGATTTAAGATCAAGCATACAAGATGCTATTAAAGAAGAATAAGATTATGTGATTAATTGATTTTGATCATATAAATTTGTTCTTTTGAATAAATAAGGAGGGTTTAAAATGAGAATCTTTTTATTTCGTGGTTTTATTGTCCGGATCAAAGAAACGATTTTGTTGGCAGAAGTGGAATTTGAAAAGTTTTTTAAAATGACAAGTGAGGAAAAAAATAATTTACTTTTGATTTTTAAAGAAAGGGTAAAAGAATAATGAGAAGTAATAAAAAAACAAGAAAAGAAAAAAGAAGGATTGCTCAGTATATAATTGACTTTATTAAAAGAGATGAAGCAAAATTTCAGGCTGATTATGAAAGGAATTTGCTAGAGTCGATAAAAAAATCACAAATAAAAAACTAATTAAGGAGATTTACTGTTTAGTATGGTCTAATTAATAAAGGGAAGCAAAATAATGTTTCCCTTTTTTTAATTTTCTGTTATTATTAAATTAATGAAATCTTTAGATAAAATTAAAAAACATAGACTTGATAAGCTTGAAAATTTGAAAAAAGCTGGCATAAATCCTTATCCAGCTGAATCTTTGCGTAGTTTTAATAACAAACAAGCACTAGATGAATTTAATAAGAATAAGAAAATATCTTTGGTTGGAAGAATTCGTTCTATTAGAGGACATGGTGGTTCTTGTTTTTGTCATATAGAAGATGAATCTTCTCAAATACAAATATATTTAAGAGAAAATATTGTTGGTAAAAAAGAATATAATCTTTTTATTGAAAATATTGATATAGGTGATTTTATTCAAGTTTCTGGAAAAATGTTTTTAACTAAAAAAGGAGAAAAAACATTAGAAGTTAGTTCTTGGAAAATTTTAACAAAATCCTTATTACCACTACCAGAAGAATGGTATGGATTAAAAGATGTGGAGGAGAGATACAGAAAAAGATATTTAGATTTAATTTTAAACAAAGAAACCAGAGATAAATTTGTAAAACGATCAGAAATTATTAAAGAAATAAGAAAATTTTTAGATGATAATGGATTTTTAGAAGTAGAAACACCAATGTTGCAAACATTAGCTGGTGGTGCTAAGGCGCGTCCATTTAAAACTCGTTTAAATGCTTTGGGCATGGACCTATATTTAAGAATAGCCCCAGAACTATATTTAAAAAGATTATTAGTAGGTGGCTTTGAAAAAGTATATGAATTAAATCGTAATTTTAGAAATGAAGGAATGGACAGGGAACATAATCCTGAATTTACAATGTTAGAATACTATGCTGCTTATTGGGACTATATCAAAATGATGGATTTTACTGAAAAATTATTAAAATCATTAGATAAAAAGATTTTTAAAGGAAAATTTAAAAGAGTTGAGTATAAAGATATAGTTAAAAAGGATGAAAAAGAAGCATTTGCTAAAATTAAAGAACCATGTTTTGTAATTAATCATCCTATTGATATTTCTCCATTAGCAAAGAAATTAGATTCTAAAAGAACTGCCAGATTTCAATTAATTGTTAATGGCATAGAATTATGTAATGGTTTTTCTGAATTAAATGATCCAGCTGATCAGAAGCAAAGATTTGAAGATCAAGAAAAATTAAGAAAAAAAGGAGATAAAGAAGCACACCAATATGATAAAGATTTTGTTGAGGCCTTAGAATACGGTATGCCTCCTGCAGCTGGAACTGGTATTGGAATTGATAGATTAATTTTATTATTAACCAATTCAAAAACCATAAGAGAAATATTATTATTCCCAACAATGAAGAAGAAATGAATAGAGATGAATCTTTACAATTAGTTAAAGAAAAGATTAAGAACCAGAATAGTATAAAGCATTGTTTAGCAACTGAAGCAATAATGAAAGCCATAGCAATTCATTTTAATGAAAATGAATCTTTATGGGCAATAACTGGTTTAGTTCATGATCTAGATATGGAATTAGTAGATTATGTTAATGAACCTGAAAAACATGGCATTGTTACTGCTGAGATTTTAAAAGAAAATGGATTTTCTGATGAAATTATTCGAGCAGTTAAATCACACAATCCAGTTAATGGTACAAATCCAGAAACTAAACTAGAAAAAGCTATTTATTGCGTAGATCCTTTAACTGGTTTAATTGTTGCTTCTTGTTTGGTTCTCCCTTCTAAAAAATTATCTGATTTAACTTCTGATAATGTTTTAAATAGATTTAAAGAAAAATCATTTGCTCGTGGAGCAGATAGAGAAATAATTTCTTCTTGTTCTGAAATTAACTTATCATTAGAAGAATTCGTTTCTATTGGATTAAAGGCAATGCAAGGAATAAGTAGTGATTTAGGATTATGATAAAATTTATTAGAGAAAACCCTGATAAATTTAAAAAAGGCATCAAAGCAAAAGGTGTTGATCTTAATATTGATAAATTAATTGATTTAGATGAAAAAAGAAGAAAATTAATTAATAAAATTGAAATTTTAAAGGCTGAGAAAAATAAGTTAGGGGAGAAAGATAGAGATAAAGCAAAGGGTTTAAAAGATGAAATTAAGGCATTAGAACCAGAATTTGATAAAGTTGATAAAGAGTATAATAAATTATTAAATTTAGTTCCTAATTTACCATTAGATGATGTTCCTGCTAAGAGTGAGATTATTAAAAAACATGGTAAACCTAAAAAATTTGGAAAAGATTATTTATCTTTAGCTGAAAAATTAGATATTATTGATGTAAAACGCGCTGCTAAAGTTTCTGGTACGCGTTTTGGTTATTTAAAAGGAGGAGCAGCTTTATTAGAGTTTGGTTTAATTCAATTAGCTTTAGATGTTTTAAAAGATTTTACTCTTGTTATTCCTCCAGTAATGATAAAACCAGAATCTATGAAAGCAATGGGTTATTTAGACAGAGGACAAGATGAAATATATTATTTACAAAAAGATGACATGTATTTAGTTGGTACATCTGAACAATCTATTGGACCAATGCATAAAAATGAAACAATAAATACACCAAAAAGATATTTATCTTTTTCTACTTGTTTTAGAAGAGAAGCTGGTTCTTATGGAAAAGACAACAAAGGAATATTAAGGGTTCATCAATTTGATAAATTAGAAATGTTTAGCTTTGTTAATCCAGAAGATTCTGCTAAAGAATATAAATATATTTTATCTTTACAAGAAAAATTAATGCAATTATTAAAAATACCATATCAAGTTGTAAATATTGGAGCTGATGATTTAGGAGATCCAGCAGCTGCTAAGTTTGACATTGAAGCCTGGATGCCTGGGCAAGGAGAATATAGGGAAACTCACTCAGCTTCTAATTGTACTGATTTTCAAGCCAGAAGATTAAATATTAAAAGTAAAAATGAATTTGTTCATACTTTAAATGGAACAGCCTTTGCAATTGGTAGAACCATTATTGCAATAATTGAAAATTATCAACAAAAAGATGGTTCAATAAAAGTTCCAAAAGTATTGCAAAAATATATTAAGATTAAAAGTATAAAATGAGGAAGAAGAGAAAAGATAAAAAATTTAGGAGAATATTTTTATTAATATTTCTCCTTATTTTAATTTCATTTATTTTATTTTTATCACCATTATTTAAAATAAAATACGTTAATGTAGATAATCAAGAAATTAAAGATAATTTTGATTATAGGAATATATTTTTATTTACAAATAAAAAAATTAAAATTGATTTATTAAATAAATTTCCTAAGATAGCAGATATACAAATTAAAAAAAATTATTTTAAAAGATCTATTGAATTAGAAATAGAGCAAAGAGAAAGACTGGGAATTGTTTGTGGTGATAATTGTTTTTATTTTGATAAAACTGGTTTTTTATTTGAAGATGCACCAAGAACAAGTGGCTCATTAATCCTTTTGATAAACTATAATTCTGATCTTAATATTGGTAAAAATATTTTTAATGAAAAATTTATTAATCAAATTTTAGAAATAAGAGATTATTTAGTTATTGAAACATTTATTAAAGCTTTAAATTTTAACGTAGAGATATTTCCAATTACAGAAATTAAAGTTGCTACGAACGAAGGATGGTATGCACTTTTTGATTTAGAAAGAGATATACAAAAACAACTTTTATCGCTAAAAGTTGTTTTACAAGAAAAGATTCAACATAGAGAGAATTTAGAATATATTGATTTAAGAATAGAGAATCGTGTTTATTATAAATAACTTATTCAGGTATATAATAAACAAAAATTGAATTACCAATAACAGCTACTGGTTCATATGTTATGAGCCATTCATAGTATGTTGTTGATTTTGTCCATCCTTTTGTAGGAATAGCCATTCCTTGTTTTAGAAATGTGGCTGATATAGCTATATATGATCCTTTTGCATCTTCAGGATTTCTAGTATCCCACCATGGCATATATTTATCTCCTAAATAATATTTTGAATCTCCACCACCAAAATAGTCTAAATGTATTTTATCTATATTATTTTCCTCAGTCCATTTAGCCAATCTTTTTAAGTCTTGGCCCCAATCTAAATTAGAATCAGTAACATAAATATGTCCATTTTTAGCCCCACCAACTAATTCTGTAAAATAAGTTAAATAATATGGGAATATTGACAAAGAAGAAACAGCATACCAAACTAATAGCACAACAAATGTTGTTGCATATATTTTAAATGATTTTTTCTTTTTAATATATTCATATATTCTTTTGATTTGTCCTGCCAAAAGAATATATACAAAAGGAAATGTTGGTAAAATATGTCTTACACCAATATTAAGATTACTAGTTATACTAGATGCCCAATAAACAGCTAAGAACAATAACATTGCAAATTCTGGAAAGTATTTATTAAGCCATTTAAATGTTTTTGGCTTTTTTCTTTTAATTTGAAAAGCAATAAATATTAAACAAATTATTGTTAACAATTGCAATGCTAAAGGAGTTTTTAAAATATATGTTATTGGAAAATAGTGGTGCCATCCTTTATTTGTAACATCTCCTAGGAAAAATGTTGTATTTCCACCAACTGCTCTTTGAAAAACCATAAATAATCCTAATGTATATTGAGCATATGGTTTTAATATTGGTGTTTTAGCCATACTTACCAATAGATTTTGAAATGGTTCAGGAAATTTAGAAGTAATATATTGTGTATCACTTATTTGTTTCTCTACTGGATAATTAGCTGTATGAAATGAATAAATTGGATAAATTAAAATAAATCCTATTATTATGATGATTATAACTCTTGAGATATATAATATTAATAATCTTGGTAAGTCTTGTTTTTTTTCTTTAAATTTAACAAAAATCCATATTAAGGTTAATAATCCAAAATATGGAATTAAAAGAATTAAAGAAAATTTTATTGCTTGAGCTATTCCAAAAAATATACCAGCCCAAATTAGATTTTTTGTTGTTGGTTTTTGTATCCATTTAACAAAAAAGTAAATTGCCGCAAAAAAACCAAAAGCAGCTCCTACATCTGTTGTTACGTATCTTCCATGTGCAATAAAAGTAGGTGAGAATGAAAATAAAAATACAGCTAATAAAGCAGGTAGTTTTCCATATAATTCTTTTGTCCAAAAATAAAGAATAAGACCCATTGCTATTAAAAGTAATAGCATGGGTATTCTAGACCAAAAAATTATTTTATCTGCATTATTGCCTGAATTGTATAAAAAATTAAAACCAAAATCCCATTGTCCATTTACTTCTGTTGTCCATGATTCTAGTTTGTCTGGAAAATTAATATCATTCATGAATAAAAGAGGAATAGCTGATAAATCTTTTAAAAGAGGAGGGTGTTCTGGATTTAGCCTCATATCTTTTTGTGTTAAATATGAATACCCAGCAGGAGTATGAGCTACTTCATCCATAATAGCTGATTCTTGTTTTAATGAGATTATTGAAACAATCATCATTATTGATATTAAAATGATTGCAAATAATGGTGTAAGTTTTTTCATATATTTTAATTTTATCATATGGTATAATAAAAGTATATGGTAGAGAAAATATATAGAAAATTTGAACAAAAAAGAGCTGAGGTTTTATCTAATTCAGAAATCAAAGAATTATCTCCAGAAAAAGAAAAAGAAATTCTTAAACAAACTATTTCTGAAGAGATTGCTAAAACATCAAGTTCTCAACAGAGCGATAATCAGCAAGTACAAGACATTCAAGCTCAACCAAAAGAAAGACAAATAAATCTTTTAATTGATTTTGCATTTGAAAAAGGCATTGATCGTGCAATAGAGGTTGTTAAAAGAATGGATAATCCATATCTATTAGATGAATTTCATGATACTTTAGTGGATGAATTGTATAATAAATTAATTGAAACTGGTAAGCTTAAAGCATTATGAGTGTAAATGATTTAATATATTTAGTAATTTTTCTAATTGCTCTTATTATTATTGCATTTGTTGTTTTTTTAATTCTTGAAAGAATGAAGGGCAGGGGAAGAATTGTTAGAGCTCTTAATATGAGCTTGTTTTTAATTAAATTACCAAGAGAAGAAAAAAAAGACATATCAATGGATGAAAAAAAATCTAGGATAGCTGTTATGGAACAATTATTGTCTGGCTTTAGCAATTTAACAGAGAAAAGATTTTTTAAAAGACTTATTTATGACAAGCCATATATTGTTTTAGAAATGGCTGTTCCTTTTTCATCTCCAGAAATTTCTTTTTACTTAGCAATGCCTAGAAAATTTGAATCTTTTGTTGAAAAACAAATTTATGGATTTTATCCAAAGTGTTCTGTTGAAAAAATAGATGATTACAATATTTTTCATCCAAATGGTGTAAGTGCTGGTGGTTATTTAAAATTAGAGAAAAATAGTATTTTACCTTTAAAAACATACAAAGATTTAGAAAACGATCCATTAGAAAGTTTATCTAATGCTTTTAGTAAAATAGATGAAAAAGGAGAAGGTGGTTCAATACAAATAATTATTAGACCAGCTGAAAAGAATTGGAATTCTTTAGCTTTATCTGTTGCCAAAAGAATGAATGAGGGAGTAGATTTTAACGATGCTATAAAAGGAAAACAAAAACAAAGCCTAAAAGAAGGCGAATCTCCTCAAAAAGTTTCTCCTATGGCTGAAGAAACAATTAAATCTTTACAATCAAAAGCTGGCAAGCCTGGCTTTGAAACAAATATTCGCCTTGTTTTTTCTTCAGAGAAAAAAGAAAGATCTGAAGAATTATTATCTCATGCTGCTGGTTCTTTTGCACAATTGGGTGCTCCTAATATAAATTCATTAAAACTTAATAAACAAGACAATAGACAATTTAAAAAACTTTGTTTTAATTTTTCATTTAGACTTTTTTCTTTAAAGGAAAAAATGGTTTTAAATTCTGAGGAAATATCTAGTATTTTCCATTTTCCTTTGACCCAACTTAGTTCTCCAAAAATGCAATGGCTTGAAGCAAGAGATTCAGAGCCACCAGTTAATTTACCAAAGCAAGGAGTTGTTCTTGGAAAAAATGTTTATAGGGGAGAAGAGCAAATAGTTAGAATGGCAGACGAAGACAGAAGAAGGCATATGTATATTATTGGTCAAACAGGTACTGGTAAAACAACTATGATGCTTAATATGATTAAGCAAGATATTGAAAATGGGAAAGGAGTAGCATTTATGGATCCTCATGGTTCTGACATAGAAAACATTTTAGAAAATATTCCATTAGAAAGAATAGAAGATGTTGTTTATTTTGATCCATCTGACATTGAAAGGCCAGTGGGTTTAAATCTATTAGAATATGATCCTGAGCATCCAGAGCAGAAAACATTTTTAGCAAACGAGACAATAAATATATTTAAAAAAGTATGGGAAGGAGCTTCAGCAGATATTTTTGGTCCAATGTTTGAACAATATATGAGAAATGCTATTTTATTAATTATGGATCATCCAGAATCTGGTTCTACATTATTAGAGGTTCCGAAAGTATTGGCTGATGCTTCTTTTAGAAAATATAAATTATCTAAAACAGAAAATAGCGTTGTTAAAGATTTTTGGCAGAAAGAAGCTGAAAAAGCTGGTGGTGAAGCAGCCCTAGCAAATGTTGTTCCATATATTACCAGTAAAACAAATGTATTTTTAGCCAATGATGTTGTTCGTCCAATTATTTGCCAACAAAAAAGTTCTATCAATTTTAGAAATATTATGGATGAGAAAAAGATTCTTTTAGTTAATTTGTCTAAGGGAAAATTAGGGGATGTAAACAGTAGATTATTGGGTTTAATTATTGTTACAAAGCTTTTAATGGCTGCTTTTTCTAGGGTAGATACTCCAGAAAAAGATAGAAATGATTTTTATTTATACATGGATGAATTTCAAAATTTTACAACTGATAGTGTTTCTACTATTTTAGCTGAAGCAAGAAAATATCGTTTAAATTTAATTATTGGTCATCAATTTATTGGTCAGTTAGTAGATAGTATTAAAAATGCTGTTTTTGGAAATGTTGGTAGTATGGTAGCTTATAGGGTTGGTGCAGAAGATGCTGAATTTTTAGTTAAACAATTTGAACCTACTTTTTCTCAACAAGATTTAATTAATATTGATAATTTTAATGCTTATGTTAAATTATTAATAAATAGTCAGACATCTAAGCCATTTAATATTAAAATTGGCCCACCAGTAGAGGGGGATTCAGATATTTCTAAAAAAGCCAAAGAAATTTCAAGAATGAAATATGGTAGAGAAAAAGCAGTTGTTGATAAAGAAATTCAAGAAAGATCAGAAATTGCTGAAGATTTATCTGTTGGAGCTACTTCTCTAGCTGAGGATGTTAAATTTATATAATATGATTAAACTTTTTAAAGATAACAAAAAATTAAATTTGTCTGATTATGATAAAATTTGGACAAAATTTTGCTTTTTAGATGAAAGCGGTAGTCTTAATAATATTAAAGATACGTTTTTTACTGTTGGATTTATAAAATGTTCTCAGCCGTATTATATAAATAGTAGGATAATTTACGAAAGGAGAAAAAATAATTTTTATGATGAAATGAAATTTAATAAATTATCAAAAAACAACATAGGATTTGCGAAGCTTGCTTTGGATCTATTTCTTTCAACCAAAAGCTTACAATTTTGTTCATATTCACTAGATAAAGAAGGCGAATATTTTAAAAATACTTTTAGTGAAAATCCATGGAAAGCATATGAAGATATATCAATTAGGGTACTTGAATCATCAATTTCAGATAATGAAATTCTTATTATTAATGCTGATTATGTTTCAACTCCAAAGGATATTAAATTCGAAGTAAATGTGAAAAGAAAAATTAATAAAAAACTTAAAAGATTAGCTATTGCCGGCGTTTGTCGCTTTGATTCAAAAACAAATGATTTATTGCAATTAGCAGATTTAATAGTTGGTACCATAAATTATGATTTAAAATTATCAACAGGATTAATTTTAAAAGGAGATAAGTATAAGAAAAGATTTTTGAATTATTTTAAGGAAAAAATAGGAATAAGTGATAGAAATTTTATAGATGGTTTTAGGAGTCATATATTTAATATTTTTGTTGATAAAGACATAAAACAAAGATTACCATTAAAATTAAGAGAAAAATGAAAAAGGGCCATCGTCCTAACGGTCGACGCCCTCTTTCGATACTCTTATTTAAGAGTATATGGTAAAAAATCGCTTGTCAAGCAAATCGTGTGATTAGTAGTTTAAAATTCTTACTGGGTTTTTTTATTTTATAAAAAATGATACTATTAAGATAATGATAGAAATAATTAATGGATTTAAATTAATAGGACAAGCATTTGTTAAAGAGCCAGGTATTTGGTGGTTTTTAATACCTGTTTTTTTATTATGGCTTGGTATGGAAATATATTTTGGTCAGTATAAAAAAGATAGATTGGGTTGGAATAGTATTTTAGCTAATGGAATATCTTTTGCTTGGATTAATGTTGCTGCTTTTAGAGTTTTGTTTATGAATGATATGAATGCTAATGATTTTTTAGCAAGATTAATTATTTTAATTATTTTTGCTCTTTACTCATTATTTGTTATTTATATTGGCTTTTTTCATAAACTTTCTCAAAAAACAGGATCATTTTTAGCTGGTCCAACTCAAATATATTTTCTTTCTGTTGTTTCAATTCTTTGGGGTCAAGGATTATTAGTAATTAATCAATTTGTTTTTCTTTGTTTGCTCATTGCATATATTGTTCTAGCTATATTCTTCTGGATTATTAGAAGAAAATTAGGAATACTAGGAGAAGTAGAGGCAATTGAAAAAGGAGAAAAACCAGAATAATATGAAAAAATTAGATATTATTGCAAGTTTAATTTTGGGTGAAATCTTTGCAATATTTTTAGGATTTGTTTTAAGGGGATTGGGATTTTCTTTATTTCCTATTTATATATTGTATTTTATTTTACCTGTTTTAGCATTAATTGGTGTTTGGACTTTTTATCTTATTGGTAAAAAAATTCCTATTGCTTTTCAATTTGGTAAATACGCAGTAACTGGTTTTGCTAATACAGCTGTAGATTTTGGTGTTTTAAACTTATTAATGTGGATGACTAGTGTTTATTCAGGAAAAAGTATTTTTCTTTTAAATAGTATTTCTTTTTTAATTGCTGTTATTCATTCATATTTTTGGAATAAGTTTTGGGCATTTAAATCAAAAGATAAAAATATTGCTGGTCAGTTTTTGCAGTTTGTTGTTATTTCTTTAGTTGCTGTTTTAATTAATGGTGCAATTGTTTATGCTATAAGTAGTTTGGTTTCGCCAATGTTTAATTTAAGCATTGAAGCTTGGGCTAATATTGCTAAGGCTCTAGCAACCGTTGTGTCATTAATTTGGAATTTCTTAGGTTATAAATTCATTGTATTTAAGAAAAAATGAAAGACTTAGTTCTATATAGGAAATATAGGCCTCAGACGTTTTCTGAGGTCTCTGGACAGGATCATGTAGTAAAAACACTACTTAGTGCTTTAAAGTCCGGAAAAGTGGCTCATGCATACTTATTTGCTGGGCCACGTGGTGTTGGAAAAACAACTACAGCCAGATTATTGGCTAAAGCTGTTAATTGTTTAGATTCTTCTTCTTTAGAGCCATGTAATAAGTGTGATTCATGTTTAGAGATTATGGAAAATAGAGCAATGGATTTGATTGAAATAGATGCTGCTTCTAATAGGGGAATCGAAGAAATTAGAGAATTAAGAGAAAGAATTAGATTTACTCCTATTAAGGGGAAGTATAAAGTATTTGTAATTGATGAAGCTCATCAATTAACAAAAGAAGCATTTAATGCTCTTTTAAAAACTTTAGAAGAACCACCAGCTCATGCAATATTTATTTTAGCCACTACCGAAGCTCATAAAATGCTTCCCACAATTATTTCTCGTGTTCAAAGATTTGATTTTAAAAAATTTGGTTTAAATGATATTTTAGATAGATTAGAATTAATTTCTAAAAAAGAAAAAGTAAAAGCTGATAAAAAAGCCTTAAGAATTATTGCTTTAAATGCTGAGGGACATATGAGAGATGCTGAAAGCATGCTTGGTAAGGTTATGGCTTTTTCTGGCGATAAAGAAATATCTGTTGAAGATGTTGAAAATATCCTGGGGATTGTTGATATTAATTTAGCTATAAAATTCATTGATTTATTGGCTGATAAAGATTCTAAAAAGGCTTTAGAATTTATTGACAAGTTTATAAATCAAGGATATGATTTAGTTCAGTTTATCCAATCTTTAATTAATTATTCTAGAAAATTACTTTTAATTAAAATTAGTAAAGATTTATCTAAATTAATTAAAGAAGAATTAAGTTCTGAGCAATTAAATACAGCAATAAAGCAAGCAGATAAATTTTCTATTGAAGAATTATCTAAAATTATTGAAATATTCATTGAAACCTTATTTAAAATGAAAAGATCCTCTTTTCCTCAATTAGAAGTGGAGCTTGCTGTTGTTGAAATTTGTTAGTGCCGGGTCGTCTAACGGCAGGACTCCAAATTTTGGATTTGGCTATCGGGGTTCGAATCCCTGCCCGGCAAATTAAATTTTATTCAAGACGGACAGCAAATATTTAATTAACCCATTGCTTTTTAAGTAAGAATAGTGCATACTCTATATTGTAATAAGTAATATATAAATATATGAGAGATTTTAAACAAAATAAAGGAAAGCGTTTCGGCAGTGGTTATAAAGGCGGATTTGACAGGAAAGATAGAGGTCCAGTCACTATGCATCAAGTAGTTTGTGATCAATGCGGGAAGCCTTGCGAGGTACCTTTCCGTCCAACCGATGGCAAACCGGTGTATTGCAATGTTTGTTTTAGAGATAAAAGAGAAACTGGAAATAATAGAGGAAGCGATAGATTCCCGCAAAAAAAATTTAATAATTATAAAACTTCCATCAAAACCGATTTTGGGAGCAGTATTAGTAAAGAAAATAATGATGAGTTGAAGAAGCAACTAGTAATATTGAATGTAAAAATGGATCAACTTATTAAGGCAGTAGAGGCTATAACAAATACTAAACCATTGGTGGTAGAAAAAAAAGTGAATGAAGTAGTAAAAATGCTTCCAATTGTTAAGGTTGAAAAATTGACAAAAAGGGTTTCAAAAAAGAAAAAAAACTAAATTTAAAAAAATAAAGCCGTCTATCCAAGTCAGCAATCTTGAGTACAGTTTAAGCAAACCGAAAGAGACTAAATCGTCAAAAAGGCGGTTTTTTAATAGAATGAAATAGAATTATGAAAATATTAAAAGCAGAATTTATCAAAGGAGTGATTGGTGATGATTATAGTGTTAGAGATGACCTTTCTCAAATCGCTTTTTTGGGTCGTTCTAATGTGGGAAAATCAAGCGTGATCAATTCCTTAATCGGTCAGAAGCAAATTGTCAGAGTTAGCAGGATTCCGGGAAAAACCCGCGAAGCGAATTTTTTTCGCATTGATAATTCTTTCTATTTTGTAGATTTTCCAGGATATGGTTATGCTAAGCGTTCAATAAAAGAACGTAACAAAATGATTAAGAGAATTTTTTGGTATATAGCGTATTCTAATGTTAGGCCTAAGGCTGTTATGCTGATTATAGACGTTAAAGTCGGATTGACTGATCTTGATCGCGAGATGATAAAAATTCTTCAAAAAAATGAGCATAATATTATTATTATCGCGAATAAGATTGATAAATTAGGAAAGATTGCGACAGAAAAAAATATCTCTGCTATTAAAGAAAAATTGCCGCAGATATTAATTTTTCCTTACTCGGCAAAAACAAAAAAAGGGAAAGATAAATTAATTGAAAAAATTGCTAGTTTTGTATAAAAAGACCCAGACCGAGACGGATCAGAGAAACATTCGGAAAAGACCTTAGTTTACTTTCAAAATCTCGGTACCAGACCGTAGTAGCCAGCCACTATGTGCTAGTGACTGAAGAAGGATAAAAAAATTAAAAAATATGAAAGAAAAATTTTCTATTGAAAATAAAGAACAAGAGACTTTTAAGGAAATATTACCTGAAAAATTTGAAGCCCTTGTTGTACTTGGTAAAAATTGGCGTGAGTATCCACCAAAGAAAGCCAATAAAGATTGGCCACTTCGACTAAGCATAGAATCAAAAATGTCTGCTTTGGCAGCTGGAGAGATGTTTAAAGCAGGACTAACAGATAAAATTATTTTTTCTACTGGTAAGACAGCAGGCAAGTATTGGCCATCGGAAGCAGAGATTATGTCTGATTATTTAAAAAAAAATTATTCTATTCCTGATGATGCCATTATATTAGAGAAAGAATCTATTGACACAGTAGAAAATGCAGAAATGGTTGCAGAAATTATTGAGAAACACAATATTAAAAACATTGCTCTAATGACTTCTCATTATCATTTGAAGCGTTCTGTGGGTCTTTTTAATGACTATGGCATGGAAGTCCATTCTTTTCCGTCTGAAGAGATGATTAAAAAACGCTCTTCTCATTATGAAAAATTTGTTGAGAATTATTTAAAATCTGGACGAGTAAAAAAGGAAAAAATAAAAGAAGCAGTTTTAAGAAGTCTTCTAGTAATTGATTCTAAGGGTAAAATTCCTAGAATTATTACAAAGAGACGAGGAAAATGACTTTTAAAAAGTAGATTTTAGGCCGAAGTTGGAAGGATTGAGTGATTGAGACGGGCTCGCCTCGCTGAGTCGAAGCGGGTTCAAGGAAAACACTTAAAAAAGACCCGAACTTGCCCCGTGACGAAGCTTTTCGGGGTTTACCTTCAAAACAGGGGTTCTAAACCGAGGTAGCCAGCCATTTTGTGCTAGTGACCGAAGAGGCTAAAAATTAAAAAATAAATTTTAAAACAAATGAAACAGAAAGTCGAAGAATTAATACATGAATTAAAACATCACGTGCCTTTTACAATATTTGCAACAATAGTTGCTATTGTTGTTGTAATTTTTATTGTTTATTTTATGAGCCAAGAAATTCCAAAAAGTTTCTTTCATAGTTTACATTTTTTGCATATCTTTGTTTCTTCAATGGTAACGACAGCGATATTTTATAAATATAAAAGTAATATTTTTCAAGCTATTTTAGTTGGAATTATGGGAGCAATAATTATTGGAAGTTTGAGCGATGTTGTTTTTCCTTATTTGGGTGGAATTATTTTAAATTTGAAAATAGAATTTCATTTACCAATAATAGAAAAAACATTTTTGATTCTAATGATTTCTTTGATTGGAAGTTTTGTTGGTGCGTATTATAAGACAACTAAAATACCTCACTTTATCCATGTTTTCTTATCAGTATTTGCTAGCTTGTTTTATTTGTTGGTATTTAGCTCTTTTTTTAGCTTAATTTATTTTTTGGGAGCATTTTTAATAGTTTTTATTTCGGTTATAATTCCTTGTTGTGCGAGTGATATTCTCTTTCCTTTTATTTTCTTGAGAGAGAAAATAAAAAATACAGGTGTTAATAAATAGAGATATTTCTGATTTTTTGTTTAAAAAGTTTGACAAATTATATCAGTATGATATAATGATAATTGAATGAGTGGTCGTGGAAAAATTCTACGGCAGGGGGCTTCCGAGGAAGCCCCCTTTTTATTTAAATAATTGCAAGAATAATTTTAATACATTCCAGCCTTTGACTATTAAACTATTGATTTTTCTAGGGTTTTTTGATAAAGTAAAGGCAAGTTTGCACATTTCAATTTAAGGAGAATAAAATGAAAGAAAATACTGGCCCAGTTTATGTAGTAGGACAACATGTTTCCACTTATCGTTGTGGAGAACTTGCTATGGTGATTGGATTGGAAATCGTTAAATCTGAAAATGGTATATCAAGAGGAATTTGTTTTCGTGTTATGTTTATTGATGGCGAAGAAAATCATATTCCTTTGATAGAAGTCGGTAATGAAAATGCTGTATACCGATTACTTACACCTAATGAGATTGAATTAAAATTAAAGAAACCGTTAGATGGTGAATGAGTTTTTAGAAAATCTTTAAAGGGGGGTTAACTTAGTTGAAGAAATTAATAATTAAGTTAGTCCTTTTGTTATATGGGGTTTAATATTGTTTGGTGTTGAGAGATTATATTTTAAGTAAGAATTCTTGATTCTTTCAAGGTTTTTTGGTAATCTGTGAGTGTAAACAAGATCATTAACAAAGGAGAAAAGAATATGATTAAACGGTATGAAGATTCAGAAATTGCCATGATTTGGTCTGACGAGAACAAATTGAATCTTTGGCAAAAAACAGAATTGGCAGTAATTAAGGCGAGAGTCAAATTGGGATATGTATCTCAAGAAATATTTAATAAGATTTCCAAGATTCTTTTAAAAACACCAATTGACCTTGACTGGTGGAAAAAACGTGACAATGAAATTCATCATGATCTGCAGGCATTTATTGATGAACGTCTTCGTTTTTTATCCATTGATCTTCAGCGCTTTCTTCATGAGCGTATGACTTCTTATGATACTGAGGAGCCGGCCTTCTCACAAATGCTTAAAAAATCCTTGTCGCGGGTACACGACTTTTTTTCAGAATTAATGCAGGATATTGCAAAATTAGCGTTACATTATCGTTACACAATTATGAACGCTCGTACTCATGGTCAAGAAGCAGAGCTACAGAGTTTTGGTAAGCGTTGTCTTACTTGGTATCGTGAATTACAAGTTGATCTGGATAATTTAAAGAGAGCTGAGAAAAATCTTTGTTTTTCTAAACTTTCCGGAGCAGTGGGAAATTACGGAGGCATAGATCCAGAACTTGAGAAAGAAGCTTTGAAAATACTTGGCTTCAAACCCTTTTATGGAGCAACGCAAATTATACCCAGAGCAGTTTTCGCACCAATTGCCCAGGCATTAGCTCAAATAGTCTCAACCTTGAATAAAATCGCTATTGATGTTCGTTTAGGCGCTAGAAGTGGCAGAGCTATTTGTCAGGAACCTTTTGCTAAAAAACAAAAAGGTTCATCTAAAATGCCTCACAAGAAAAACACCATTTCTACTGAGCAGACAGAAGGTATGGCAAGAATGGCGAATAAGTTTTTCCAGATGATTATGGATAATATTCCAACATGGGAGGAAAGATCAATTGAACAATCTTGTGTGGAAAGAGTGGCTTGGCCAGATCTTTTCCATGTGGTGGTACGTTCCATAAAAGTCATGACCAAGATACTTACTGGTCTACGAGTTTATCCTGACGTTATGATTCAAGAGATAATTGAATCTCGTGGATGTTATGCTGCAGGTGAGGCTAAAGAAGTTTTAAGGGAACTAGGGGTTGAATTCGGACTTACTAGCGAGGAAGCGTATCGAATTATTCAACTTGCTGCTTTTAATGTATTTAGGTCAACAAAAATGGCTCAAGAAATTCGGGAAAGTCCGCCAACTTCCTTGATCGAGGCAGATTCATGGTTTGAGAAATTCAAAAATACTTCACCTCCACCCGTGGATTCTATTCAGGAAATTATTATTGAAGCAAGGATAGAGACTTCCGAAGACCTTGAAGCTACTGATTACGATGTTCAAAGGTGGAACAGCGTTCTTTCTAAAATATTTCAAAACCAAGAGAATCTTTTACGCTGGAACCAGATTTTTTTACCTTCATATTTATTGCGAAATGAGACCAGACTATTTCAGGAGGTGTTGGGCGCAAAATAAGGAGTGAGATCATTAAGTAGTCGGGGGATTGTGCCAATGGCAATTCCCTGATTTTTTTAATCGTCAACCAGAGTTTTAATAATTCCAGTGGTAGGAATTTCTTTTAATTACAGGGCAAATTACTATATGATAGTGACCGAGACGGTTTGAAATATCAAAAAATCCGAGATTTATTTTCTCGGGTTTTTAATTTAAAAGTAATTATGAATTATCTTGTTTTTTTGTTTCATTTATGATACAATTAAAGCATAAAAATGATACGAATATATTTAAATTATGAATATGGAATTTAATCAATTAAATAAAAGACAGGAAATAATTTTAGATTTAATTGATAAACAAGGAAAAATCTCAGTTTCTGAGTTAGTTTTGATTTTGATTAAAAAAATTTCTAAGATTTCCAAAATTACAGTAATTAGGGATTTAAATCAATTATTAAAACTTAATTTTATTGAAAAAATAGGTAGAGGAAGAAGTGTTGTTTATAAATTATCTATTCAATATAATTTACTTAAGCCAATAAACGTAGATAATTATTTTAAAATTGGTCCTGATCAAAGAAATATTCAAAAAAAATTTAATTTTGAGTTATTTGAAATTATAAAAAATATTTTTACAAATGACGAACAAAGTTATCTTAATCAGCTTAATGCGGAATATCAAAAGAATGTCAAGAAACTTCCAGTTATTAATTTCAAGCGTGAATTTGAGCGCTTGGTTATAGAATTAAGTTGGCAATCTTCTGTTATTGAGGGCAATACTTATACCTTATTAGAAACAGAATTTTTGATTAAACACAATAAACAAGCCAAAGGGCATAAAAAGGAAGAAGCAATTATGATTTTGAATCATAAAAAAACATTAGATTATATTCATAATAATTTGTCATTGTTTAAAAAAATAACAGTTAGTAAATTAGAAGATATTCATTTTTTATTAACGAAAGATTTAAACATTGGTCGTGGATTAAGAAAATTACCAGTAGGTATTACTGGCACTGCCTATAAGTCATTAGATAATATTTATCAAATTAAAGAAACATTAGATAAGTCGTGTAGAATAGTTAATCAAGAAAAGAATGTTTTTGCCAAGGCAATTATTTTAATGATATTAATTGCTTATATTCAGCCCTTTGGCGATGGTAATAAAAGAGTTAGTAGATTATCAGCTAATGCTATTTTAATGGCTCATAATATTTGTCCTTTATCATATAGAAGTGTTAATGAGGAAGAATATAAAAAGGCTGTAATTCTGTTTTATGAACAGAATAATTTAAATTATTTTAAAAAATTATTTATTGAGCAATTCGAATTTGCGATTAAAAATTATTTTCGGGCAGAATAGTAACAATTAAAGAACAAAAATAAAATATATGAGTTTTGAAAAATTTCCAAAAATAGAATCTAAAGAGAACAAAGAAGACTTTGAGGAAGTTCAAGAAGTTAATTTTGATGATTTAAGCGAAGGAGATAAATTGGTTATTTGTACTGCCGATAAAATAGATGAAGGATTTGAATCCGTGTATATAGTTGATGTAGATAAAATTAGAAAAACAAAAAATGGTGAAATAAAACATTTAGACGTTACAATTAAAGAAATAGAAAGAAAAATCAAAAAAGCAATTAAAGAAAAAGGGGAACATCAAACAAGAGCTTCTGAAAATAATGAAGAAATAAAATATCTCAAAGCTTTAAACTTACCAGAAAAAATTTATGAAGATGAATATAAAATATCAGACGAATTAGTGGCTAAAATGCCTGGTGGAGTTAGGACATTAGAAGAAAAATATAGAATGGATTATTTAAATAATGAGTTTGATAAAATTCCCAAAGAAGAACTTGATTCGATAGGTGAGACAAAGGGAATTATTAAAACCGGAGAAAATAATCATCTTTATTTTAAGGATATTAATTATAAAAATGAATTTGAAGAAACAAAGTCAGGCAAGAGAAGAAAGCCCAAAGCGGGCGCATTAAGATCATCAAATCCAATTAGAAAAATCCTGTTGTTTAAAAAAGAAATAACTGAACGCCCCGTAAAACAAGAAGAGGGATTAGAATCTATTCCAACTTCAGAGGATGTACAACTTGTTTTTGAAAAATTACTTGAAGGAAAAGAATATGAAACTATAAGAAAACTTGAAGATGAACAAGGTTTATACCTATGGGATATTAAAATTTTTGAAGAAGATGGTCATACCGAATATCTGTATATGAGAAAAGGAAGATATGCAGAAGGAGGACAATCCTCGAATACTGCTATTCATATTGCTTTTTTTGATGAAGAGGATTTTCCAGTAGGCGGATCTTCAGTAGCTAAATACATAGGGGGGGAATGGAAATTAACTCCTTATGAGATAAAATAAATGAATTTAGATAAAAAACAATAATTAAAAAAGCTTTTATTTTTAAAAAATAATGATATAGGATATTTTACGTCATAAATTCACTAAATATTGACATTTATTAGTTAATTTAATACAATAAATAGGTATAATTAACGTAAAAAAACATGACAACAAAACCTCTTAAAGATAAAATCAAAGAATTAAAAAAAGAATTTGATACATTGCGTAAAAATAAAGAATCTTTGTTAAACATAGTTGATGAAGCTGAAATTTCAGAAAGCGTATATAATTCAAATGCAATTGAAAATTCTACATTAACTTTAAAAGAAACAGAAAAGATTCTTTTAGATATGGAAGTTTCTCGTGATGTATCACTTAGAGAGGTTTATGAAGCAAAAAACTTGGCTCGTGTTATTGAATATATTCGCAATAAATCTCAAGAAGTAGATATAGATAGAGAAATAATCTTGTTTTTGCATAATATGTTAATTATTGGAATTGACGATAATATTGCAGGAAGATTTAGAAAAAAAGGCGAGTATGTTAGAGTTGGAACCCATATTGCTTCAGCACCAGAAAAAGTAGAAAGCATGATAAAATCTACATTATTGGAATATACAAGTGATTTTTCAGCTTATTTCATTGATAAAATAGCTAAATTTCATTTAGATTTTGAAACCATTCATCCTTTTTGTGATGGTAATGGCAGAATTGGAAGAGTTCTTATCAATTATCAATTTTTAAGAATTGGTTTCCCAGTTATTATTATCCGTGATAAAAACAAAAAGGAATATTATAAGGCTTTTAAAGATTATAGAGATAGCAGAAATACAAAAACAATGGAAAAAGTAATTTTTTTAGCTTTAGCAGAATCACTTCATAAAAGAATAACTTATTTAAAAGGTGATAAAATTATTACTCTTTCCGAACATACTAAAAAGCACAAAAAATCAGCTTCAGCAATGCTTAATTCTGCACGTCGTCAAAATATTCCAGCATTTAGAGAAAGAGGTGTTTGGAAAATTGGAGAGAATTTTAAAAATTAAAAGAATAATGTGTTTCCATTGTATAATTTAGATAAAATAAAATTTGCTACTGACGGCCCAACATTTGAAAGAGCTATTGGCTTGTATGAAAATAAAAAAATAAAAGAATTTAAAGAAGATTTTCATGGATATTCAGCCATTGTATTAGGAACACAACCATATAGAGTTTTTGTATCTAATAAGCAATATGATCGTGGTGTTTGTGAGTGTTATGTTGGTCAGAATAATACATTATGTAAGCATATGGTGGCAGTAGCTATTTACGCTATTATGAAAGGCAAACCGATTAAGCAAGAAGATAAGAAATTAATTAATGGTCCTGAATGTAGTAATAGATCAGGGGAATTAAACAAAGAAGAGCTAAATGTAATAAAAAAATCCATTACTAATGCAATGAAATACATTAAGCCATATACTGGTCCTTCTAAAACTTGGTTTGCTAACCAAGATTCACTTTCAGAAGGATGTAATCGTTTATCAGCTATTGTGTCAGATTTACCAGTTAGTCAGCAAACAACAAAATTATTAATTAATATGCTTTTGCGACTTGATAAAAAATTATGCACTGGAGGAGTTGATGATTCTAATGGTATTGTTGGTGGATTTATTGAAGAGACAGTTATTGTGATTGAACAATATATTAAACTTGATCCATCATGTATTAAGGCACTTAAAATGCTTTGTAGTCAATCTACTTGTTTTGGATGGGAGGAGTCGCTTGTTAGGATATTTAATAAAGCTGATTATTAGTTTTTTAATATGAAATACAATAAACTTGTTCGAGATAAGATTCCCGAGATAATAAAAAAGAATAATGATATTCTAATTATTCATATAGCTAATGATAAAGAATATTATAATAAACTAAAAGAAAAGCTTAAAGAAGAAGTAAATGAATTTTTAAAAGAAAGCAATGAAGATGAATTGGCTGATGTTTTAGAGATTATTTATGCTATACGTGATTATATGAAGATAAGCGAACAAAAATTAGAAGAGATTAGAAAAAATAAATCAGAAAAAAGAGGAGCTTTTAAAAAAAGAATAATACTTGATGAAACAAAATGAATTTAGATAAAAAACAATTTGAGTTAATTAAAAAGCTTTTATGGAAAGATGTTTTTAATATTTGGAGAGATAATGAAGAAAATGAACCACACTGGAAGGAATATTATAAAAAAGAAGGATTTGATTCTTGGTATGATTGGAGAAAAATATATATTGATCCAATAAAAGCATTAGATAAAGAATGGAAATTAATAAAAGTTATTAATCCTTTAAAATCCATTCTTGATTTTCGTGGAGGACCATATAAGGGATGGAAAGATTTTTATAATAACCAAAATCTACCAAAATTTGTTGATATTAAAGAACACCCAAGGGCTAAAGATTACTTAAAGAGATTACCTCAAAAAACAACAATGATTGCATGGAATACAGAAAAAGGAATAGTTATTATTGAAGGAATGCATAGATGCGCAGGAATAGCTAAAGCAGCTAAAGAGAATAAACAAATTAATCTTGATTTATATATAGCTATAGCTAATTGTTTTATTAAAGATATTCCTGATTTTAGAAATGAATCAAATAAATAAAGCAGTAAAAATATTAAAACAAGGAGGAATTATTGCCTATCCAACAGAAACTACATATGGTATTGGTTGTAATATTTTTAATGAAAAAGCAGTTAAAAAAATATTTGAAATAAAGGGAAGAGATTTTAATAAACCATTACTAGTAGCTGTTTCATCATTTAAAATGATGCAAGACATATGTTTTATTCCAGAAAAATATATTGATTTAATTAAAAAATATTTACCAGGACCAGTAACATTTTTATGGAATAAGAAGAATAATGTTTCTAATTTAATAACTCAATCTAGTGATTTGGTTGGTATAAGGTTTCCTGATAATAAAAAAGCATTAAAGATTATTGAAAAATGTAATTTTCCAATAATATCTACTTCTGCAAATATTAGTGGACAAAAAGATTCAATTAATTGGAAACAAGTTAAATTAAATGTAGATTTTATTGTTAAGGGAAGATGTAAGTATAAAAAACCAACCAGTGTTATTAATTTAATGGATAAAAAAATTCTACGTAAAGGATATAATATAGAAAAGTATGAGGGGATTATTGAATAAATTATTGATTTTTTAAGAAAAATTTGTTATATTTAAAGAAATTATTCTAAGGGAGGTATAAAGTTAAAAAAATAATTAAAGGGGGACAAATAAAAGAAAATGGAGCAAATCGGAAAAACAAGCAAAAATCAAGAAGAAAAATAAAAAATAGAATAATAAAAGAAAAAAAGATCCCCAGACCTAGTTCTGGGGATATAATATTTGTGATAATATTATATTAATGAATATATTATTTGAAATAAGAAAAGAATTAAAAAGAAATATTGATTTAAAATATAAAAAAGGATCAATTAATTTTTTTAATGAACCAATAAAACTTTATGGAGTTAGAACTCCTTATGTTAGAAAAATTGCTAAAAAATATTTTGATAAAAATCTTGAGAAGAACAAAATATTTAAATTATGTGAGCAATTGTTAAAATCAGATTATTACGAAGAAGCAATAATTGCTTTTAGCTGGGCCAATAGATTGAATTATGAGAAAAAAGATTTTAAAATATTTGAATCTTGGTTAAAAAAATATGTAAATAATTGGGCTAAGTGTGATGATTTTTGTACTCATACTTTTGGTTCCTTGTTATTAAAATTTCCAGAGTTTTTATTTAAATTAAATATTTGGGCTAAATCTAAAAATAGATGGGAAAGAAGAGCTTCGGCTGTAATTCTTATTCATTTAATTGTTAGAAAAAATTATTTAAAAAAGATTTTTGAAATTTCAGATATTCTTTTATTAGATAAAGATGATTTAGTTCAAAAGGCATATGGCTGGGCATTAAAGGTAGCTAGTGATAAATATCAAAAACAAGTTTTTGATTATGTTATTAAGAATAAAAAGATAATGCCAAGAACAGCTTTAAGATATGCTATTGAAAAAATGCCTCAAAATATGAGGCAAAAAGCAATGTTATGAAAAAAATACACATATTTACATTAATTATTATAATAATTTCCTTTTTAGCAGGGATTTATTTATATGATTTTATGCCAGAAAAGATAGCATCTCATTGGAACGCAAAAGGACAAGTAGATGAATATATGTCTAAATTTTGGGGTTTGTTTTTAATGCCAATAGTTTGTATTGGTGTTTTCTTTTTATTATTAATTATTCCTAAAATAGATCCATTAAAGAAAAACGTAGATAAATTTAGAAAATATTTTGATTCTTTTATTTTTCTGATTGTTTTATTTTTAGTATATATTTATGCTTTAACAATTATTTGGAATCTTAATATTGAGTTTGATATGAATAAATCAATTCTTCCTGCTATTGGATTATTGTTTTTTTATTCTGGTGTTTTAATAGGTCATGCAAAAAGAAATTGGTTTATTGGCATAAGAACACCATGGACATTAAGTAGTGATATAGCTTGGGATAAAACACATAAATTAGGTGGTGTTTTATTTAAAATAGCTGGTATTCTTGCTTTTGTTGGATTAATTTTTCCTAATATAGCTATTTTGATTATTATGATCCCCGTAATTCTTTTTACTATTTTTCTTTTTATTTATTCGTATGTGGTTTATAAAAAAACAATTATTTAAAAATCGGGTTTAACCCGATTTTTATTTTATCTCTTCTGGTTCAATTTTCCAAATATTTTCTACAGCATTTATTAAATCATCATAATCAAAATAACTATATAATTGATCTTTCCAATCTTTATCTTCAATATTAATTAATGGTTGAACCCCGTTTCCTTCTATTGGTTGATTGTCATCTTTTAAAGTTAAGCGATGAACTAAAAACATAGAGTATTTTATTTCTGAAACTTGATTTTCTAATTCAAATACTTTTTCTATTGTTCCCCAGCCTTTAGTTGTTTTTCCAATAGAAATTCCTACATTATATTTTTTTAAAACAGAGGCCATTATTTCAGCAGAGGATTGTGTTTTTTCATTAGTTAAAATAATTACTTTTTTGTATCTTACCAAACTAGGCAACCAACCAAATTGTGTTTTTATTGGTTCATAATCTCCTTTGTGAAATAATTCAAAAGCATATTGATTTTGTCCAATAAATGGACCCAATAAATATGGAGTAATATCTAATGATCCACCTATGTTTGATCTTAGATCTATAATTAAACTAGTTGGCCCATTTTCTTTGTCATATTTTTCTGTTTGTATTTTTAAGTCATTTAAGGTAGTAGGAGATATTCTTTTAATATATAAATGTAATATATCTGGAGTTATTAAATTAGGAATAACAGTTGTTTCTACTTCTTGTGTTTCTGGATTAATATTCTCAACCATTTGTTTTAATTCTTGTTCTTGTTTTGGTGTGTATAAACCGCTTCTATTAAATGGTTTTAAATTTATTAAAACCATATGAGCTAGTTGAGGAATAAATTGTTCTTTATTTTGCGTTTCTTCTAGTATTTGTTTTATCATTTTATTCATTCCTTGTTTATTTTTTTCTTCTAATGTTTGTGGTTTTTCTGTAAGTTTTTCTGATGCAAGTTTAAATATATTTGTTAATTCTTCTTCAGATATTTTTTCCCAATAATTTTCTTGTATTTTATCATAAATTTCGTTTATAAAATTAAGGTATATATTTTTTTCTTGTTTTGGTTTATTAAAATATATTGCTGTTGTTATAGCAATGATTATAATTATTATTAAAATAATAAATTTTTTGTTTTTCATTCTTTTTAGTATAATATATGTATAATAATTAATAAAGAGCTTATGATAAACAAAATAAAACAAGAACAAACAAAAATTAGAAAAGAGGCCAAGAAACAAATATTAGGATATATTACTGCTGCTCTTGGCTTGGTTGCTGGTTTGGCTTGGAATGAAGCAATAAAAGCCTTAATAGAAGAATTCATTCCTTTAGGTGGAAGTGATTTAGTTGCTAAACTAATATATGCTTTCATTGTTACAATAATTATTGTTATTGTAAGTATGTATTTAGTTAAAGCGCTTAAAAAAGATGAAGATTAAGGTTATAACCAATGCAAAAAAGCAAGAAATTAAAAAACAAGGTGATTTATTAAAAGTTTATTTAATTTCTAAACCAGAAAAAGGAAAAGCAAATAATGAGTTAATAAATTTATTAACTGATTATTTTAAAACATCAAAATCTAATATTAATATTAGAAAAGGGGAGAAGAGTAAAAATAAGATAATGTTGTCAATCACATAAATGTCGCCTCTAATCGTTCATAGCAATGTCGTCTGAAAGAATAAATTAGAAGCAGAAAGTATTAATTTTTAATGATTTTCTTAAATTGTTGAACAAACTTTTCT
>Ga0180009_10000837_pt1 | contig 39508 bp, 26 predicted proteins | sample OS_PC_MetaG_FD_123537 | JGI IMG/M metagenome (GOLD analysis project Ga0180009, IMG submission 123537) | Groundwater microbial communities from the Aspo Hard Rock Laboratory (HRL) deep subsurface site, Sweden - OS_PC_MetaG | ecosystem: Environmental > Aquatic > Deep subsurface > Groundwater... | reverse complement strand
TCAGCCAGCCGTAGTCGCCACGGGCGATCCGCCAGAAATGCTGGTGGGCATCGATCTTCATGGGCACCTCCCGCGCCGCTCCGGTTGGGATGAAAGGGGGAAACTAGCACAATGAACATCGCCGAAACCCGCCTGCTCAATGCTCGCACATCAAGGCCGGTGCCGCTCACGCGCCTCGGCTTCGGCGGCGCCCCGCTCGGCAATCTCTATCGGGTCATCCCGGAACCCGACGCCCATGCCGCCCTGATGTCGGCCTATGCCGTCGGCATGCGCTATTTCGATACCGCGCCGCAATATGGTCTTGGCATTTCCGAGGCCCGTTTCGGCCGAGCGGTGGCCGAATTCGGGCGCGACAGCATCGTCTTGTCGACCAAGGTCGGCCGGCTGCTTGTCGATTGCGCCCCGCACGAGGTGACCCCGGACGCCTTTGTCGGCGTGCCGCAAAAGCGCATCGTCTTCGACTATTCCTATGATGGCGTCATGCGCAGCCACGCCGACAGCAAGGCGCGGCTCGGCGTCGAGAGGATCGACATGCTGCTGGTTCACGACATTGGCGCCGAAACGCACGGCACGATCGAAGCCAGCGAGGTCCATGTGCGCGCCCTGTTCGACGGGGGCGGCCATCGCGCCCTCACCGAATTGCGGGATGGCGGCGAGATTCTTGCCTTCGGCGCCGGCGTCAACGAGTGGGAAGTGTGCGAGCGGCTGCTGCATCTCGGCGATTTCGACTGTTTCATGCTGGCCGGCCGCTACACGCTTCTGGAACAGCAAGCGCTCGATTCCTTCCTGCCGTTGTGCGAGCGGCGCGATGTCGGCATCATCATCGGCAGCCCGTTCAATTCGGGCATTCTCGCCACCGGCGCGATCGCGGGCGCGACCTATAATTACGCGCCGGCGCCGGCGCCCGTTCTCGAGCGCGTCCGCCGCATCGAGGCGGTCTGTGCCGCCCATGAGGTGCCGCTGGTCGCCGCGTCGCTGCAATTCGTTCTCGGGCATCCCGTGGTCAGGAACGTGGTGGCCGGTGCCGTCAGCGAACCGGAATTGCGCTCGAACGCGGCGCAGCTCGCCTTTCCGATCCCGGCATCCTTCTGGTCCGATCTCCGCTCGGAAGGCCTGATCCGCGCCGATGCGCCGACGCCATAAGGCGAGCGACGACCGCGCGGCTACGGCGCCTTGCCGTTCTGGTTGCGCGGCTGCCAGTCGTCGGGCAGCTTGGAAAGGATGATCAGGCTCAACACGTCGTCCCTGGACACCTCGTCGATCGGGTGCATGCCGACATTGATGCCGTTCTTCATGACCATGACACGGTCGCACAGATCGAAGACGTCGTGCATGTCGTGGCTGATCAGGAAAATGCCGATGCCCTCGTCGCGCAGGTGCCGCATCAGGTCGGCAACCATGGCCGTCTCCGAGGGCCCGAGCGCCGCAACCGGTTCGTCCATGATCAGGATACGGGCGTTGAAATAGATCGCCCGGGCGATGGCGATGACCTGCCTCTGCCCTCCCGACATGTTGCGCACCGAATCGGTGATGTTCCTGAAATTGGGGTTGAGGCGTTGCAGCACCTTGCGCGCCTCGGATTCCATGCGCTTCTTGTCGAGCGTGCCGTATCTGGTCTTGAGCTCGCGCCCGAGAAACAGGTTGGCGGGCGCATCGAGATGATCGGCCAGCGCCAGGGTCTGGTAGATGGTTTCGATGCCGAGATGGCGCGCCTCGATCGGGGTGGCGATGTCGACCTTGTTGCCGTCGACATAGATCTCGCCGCTGGTGCGCGCCATGGCGCCGGACAGGATGCGCATCAGGCAGGATTTTCCCGCCCCATTGTGGCCGAGCACGCCGACGATTTCGCCCGGATGGAGGTCGATCGACACGTTCTCGACGGCATGGACGCCGCCGAACTGCTTGTAGATGTTCTTCATCTCGACGAGTGGTGCCGTGCCTGGCATTTCGATCCTCTCCTCTGCCTGACGACGCCTAGTCCGCCATGGAACCGCCGGCGTCGTAATAGACGCCGATGACCTTGGACACGCGGCCCAGTATCAAATCTTGAGGCCTGTTGCCGCCGCCGCCGCGGACGGTTTCGAAGCACTCGGGCAGGTACTGGCTGACCAGCGCTTCGGGAACGCCGCCGCCGAGGTTTTCGAGCAACTTGCCATAGGCCGAGGCGACTTTGGGATGGCCGAGATAGTAGCGGGCGCGATCGGAATAGGAATAGACGCGCTTGTAGGCCATTTCGGCGGCGCTGCCGGCATAGTAGTTCTGCCAGTAGCCGGGCTCGGCGCACATGACCGCGTCGAGCACCGCCCGGAAATGCGACGGTTCGGCGGGGTTGAGTTCGCGCTCGATCGCCTCGAGCGCCATCAGGCTTTCGCGCAGGGCAAAGGTCAGCCAGGGCCCGACCTTGAGAAAGAAAAAGTGGTTCTCGACCAGCCGTCTGAGATTTGCCGGGGTCTGGTAGTCGGTCGAATGCGCCTCGAAGCCCATGCCGCGATGGCGCAGGATGACGTCCTTCAGCCCCTGGTCGCCGGGATAGTCGGCGATCTCGTCGTCGGAGAATTCGACGCCCGGCTGCACCACGAGGCCGACGACGCGCGACCAGGCATCGGCAAGGCCGGCGTCGAGAAACGTGCTCTCGAACACCTGCAGCGTGCGTTCGGCTTCCTCGGGAGATGTCGGTCGCATCTCCTCTTCCTCGACTGCGCCGCCGGGGGTCGGAACCTCGGTGCCGATGACATAGACGGGCGGAACCCTGCCGGCATGGGCCTCGCAGACCTTGGCCAGCCGGACGCAGCGTGCCGCGACGATCTCGTCGCCGAGCGGCGCCGTGTCGTCGGCGCATACGAAACTCGCGTCGAGGTGAATCTTTTCGTAGCCGGCCGCGACATAGGCCGCCATCAGCGTTTCGGCTTCGGACATGGCCGTCTCGGCCGGGCCCTTCTGCCAGCGATTGGGACCGAGATGATCGCCACCGAGCAGAATGCGCTGCGACGGAAAGCCTTCGCTGTCGGCGATGGAATAAACCATGGCGGCGAAGTCGGCCGGCTTCATGCCGGTATAGCCGCCATACTGGTCGACCTGGTTCGAGGTCGATTCTATGAGGGCGAACTGGTCGCGTTGGCGCGCGGTGCGAAACAGCGCCCGCAACACGTCGCGATGGGCCGAGCACACCGAGACGGCAACGCCGGTGCCGCTTTCGCGGTTCCGGTCGAGTGCTGAAAGGAAGTCGTCGCGCGCGGCCATGGTGATCCCGTCCGGTCGTTGGGGGCGGTCGGGGCCGCAAGTCGCTGCGGCCCCGACCTCCGGTTTTCGATTAGTAGAGAACGTTCTGGGCTTCAGGCAGGCCGATATTGTCCTTGGTGACAATGACGACGCCGGTGTTGATGAACTTCTCGACGGTGTTGCCGGCGATGATTTCGCCAATGGCCTTGACGCCGAGTTCGCCCATCTGGAACGATCCCTGAACGGCGATCGCTTCGAGCGTGCCGTCCTTGATCATGTCCTGCAGGTCCGCGTTGCCGTCGAAACCGACCGCAACGATCTTGCCGGCCTTGCCGGCCTGCTGGATGGCGCGGCCCATGCCGACAGCGGTCGGCTCGTTGGCGCCGAAAATGCCGACGAGGTCGGGATTGGCGGCGAGAACGTCGGTGGTCTGGTCAAGTGCCTTGGCCATCTGGGCTTCGGAATAGTACTTGGCGACAACCTCGAGGTTGGAATTGGCAGCGATGTAGTCTTCGAAGCCGCCGACGCGACCGATTTCCGAACCCACGCCCGCCACGTAGGACATGATGGCGATCTTGCCTTCGGTGCCAGCCTTGGCGATCAGGGCCGCGGCGCACAGTTCGCCGGCCTTGTAGTTATCGGTGGCGAGGAACGCCTGATAATAGTCCTCGGCGCCTTCCGCCAGGAGCGAGTCGACGATCACGACGGGAATACCGGCTTCATAGGCCGCTTTTACCGACGGGATCAGCGCTTCCGGATCCGACGGGGCCAGCACGATGCCGGCGACGCCGCGATTGACCGCGTTCTGAACCATGTTGACTTCTTCGGCGACCATCGATTCCGCGGCCGGGCCCTGGAACGTCATGGTGTAGTCGGGCAATTCGGCAATGGCCGCCGAGGCGCCCTTGTTGACGTTCTGCCAGAAGTTCGAGTTCGTGGTCTTGACGATGACCGCGATCTCGTTGGACTGGGCCAGAGCCGGTCCGGCGAAGCCGGCGACCATGCCGATCGCGGCAAGACCGAGGGCCATATTCTTCAGAATGCTCGTCATAGCTTTTCCTCCCTTTAGACGATGCAATGAGTTCGGCCGGCCGCGCTACCTCCGGTTCCGCAAATAGTCGATATAGACGGTGCCGATGACGACGCAGCCGATAATGATCTGCTGGATAAACGACGAAACGCCGTTCATATTCAGACCGTTACGTAGTATGCCGATGACGAAGGCACCGATCATGGTGCCTGAGATGGTGCCGACGCCGCCCATGAGCGACGCGCCACCGATGACCGACGCCGCGATGGCGTCGAGTTCATACATGATGCCTTCATTAGGCTGGGCGGTGACCAGGCGCGACATCAGAACGATGCCGGTAATACCTGCCATCGTGCCCGAAAGGCCGTAGGCGAACATCTTGGTGGTCTCGACATCGATGCCCGACAGGCGCGCCGCCTCCTCATTGGAGCCGACGGCGTAGATATGGCGCCCGATGGGCAGGCTTCCGAGGACGAAGGCGACCACGAATGCCAGCGCGACCATGAGCAGAACCGGATAGGGAATGCCGGGAAAGACGACGCGCGGCAGCCCATTGGCGCCCATTTCCAGCGTCCGGAAGAGCGAACCGTTGCCGAGCACGCCGAATTCGGCGCCGAGCTGCGAGACCGGCGCGGCACCGGTCAATTGCAGCGCCGTGCCGCGAGCGATGAGCATCATGCCGAGCGTGGCGATGAACGGAGCAAGCTTGAGCCGGGTGACGACGATACCGTTAAGAAGCCCGCACAGCGTGCCGACCAGCACGCCCGTCACCATTGCGCCGGGAACCGGCCAGCCCTGCTTGACGAGCAGGGCGGCGATCGTGCCCGCCAGCGCCAGAACCGCACCAACGCTCAAATCGATGCCGCCGGTGATGATGACCACGGTGACGCCGATGCCGAGAAAGGCGATCGAGGTCGTCTGCAGCGACACGGTCATGGCGTTGTTGACCGTAAAGAAGGCGTTGGCCGTCACTCCGAATGCGGCGATCAGCGCAATGAGGCTGGCCAGCGCCGAGAACTTCTGCACGAGATCCTTGCGCCGGTCGCTGGTCAGGCGAACCAGTTCGACACGTTCGGCTTCGGCAGCGCTTCTGCTTTCGTCGCTCATTTGTCCTGTCGTCCCCTCCGACGGCATCCCACAAGGCGGATGCGACCCCTTATGCGGCGCCCTCCCGGCCGCACCCCCTGCCTAGGCGGCCTGCACCTGCCGGAAGCTCTTGAGATAGATGTTGCGCATGTCCTGTTCGGTCGGCTTGACCGGGTTGGCGGTATGGTCGGGGAAGGCCATCGCGTGCTCGAGCACCGGATCGAGATCGGCGGCCCGGATGCCGAAATCCTCCATGAAGCACCTGAGGCCGACGCGTTCGAGAAAGGCCGCAATGACCGCGCCGAAGGATTTCGCCGCTTCCTCGTCGCTGCCCGTGCCGCCGAAAATACGCGAGACGATGGCGAACTTTTCCACCGCGCCCGTCCAGGTGAAATCGGCAAAGGCCGGATAGACGAGCGCAAGGGACTCGCCATGGCTGACATGCGGATAATGGCCGGAGATCGGCTGGCCCGCCGCGTGCGGCAGCGTCGTGCCAACATTGGCGAGGCAGACGCCGGCCAGCGTGTCGGCCCAGGCCAGTTCGGCGCGTGCCTCGATGTCGCGCGGATTGCCCATGACACGCGGCAGATAGGTGGCCACGCGCTGGATGGCGTCGAGCGCGATCAGATCGACATAGGGCTGCGCGTTGACATTGATGTAGGATTCGAAGGTATGGGTGAACACGTCGAACCCGGTCGCCGCCGTCACCTTGGGCGGCAGCGAGACCATCAGCTCCGGATCGACGATCGCCGCCCGGCACAGGAGATTGTCGTTCCACATCGCCGACTTGTCGTTGTCGGCGCTGTTGGTGAAGACCGAGACCTTGGAGGTCTGGGTGCCGGTGCCCGATGTCGTTGAAATAGCAACGATGGGCAGCGTCGCCGAGGTCGGCTTCTGCTTGTAATAGAGATAGTCCCAGGCGGTGCCGGGATGGGTCGCGGCGACGGCGATGGCCTTGGCCGTGTCGATGGCGCTGCCACCGCCCATGCCGAGACAGCCGTTGACGCCGGCTTCGCGCGCCGCCTTGGCGCCGGCCTGGATGTCGTCAAGGGTCGGGTTGGGCTTGACCGTGTCGAATTCGACAAAGCCGATGCCGGCGCGGGTCAGGGATTCGCGCACGTCCTGCACCATCTCGGGAATGGCGGCCTTGAGGCCCGGATCGACGACGAACAGGATCCGATCCATGAACTCCTTGACGATCTCGCCGGTGGCATTGCGTGAGCCAGTGCCGAAATGCAGTCTGGTCGGTTGGTAAAAAGTAAAGCTTTTCATGTTCATACCTCAGTCGGCGGTCAGCGGCTCACGCCAGTGCCGCAACGTATTCCTTGACTTTTGCGAGCGCGCGATTGCCTTCCATCGGGCCGGTTTCGGTGACCGACAGGGCCGCCGCGGCATTGGCCAGCGTCAGCGCCTCGCGGGGTTTGCTGCCGAGCGCGGTCAGGGCAACGAAGGTCGCGCAGAAACAGTCTCCGGCACCGGTCGCATCGATCACGTTCACCGAATGACCGGGGAGCGAGAAGACGTCTGAGCGGGAGTAATAGGCGCAGCCCCTACTCCCTTTCTTCATGACGATGCATTTGGCGCCGGAGTCGAACGCCCGCGCCAGGGCATCGTCCTCCGAGGCACCCGGGAACAGCGCTTGCATGTCTTCGCTGCTTGGGAGGAACAAATCGGTTCCTGCGAGAACACGCTGCACCATGGGTGCGTAGTCGGGATTCGATGCGATCTCCTTGCGGACGTTCGGGTCGTAGGAAATCTTGCCGCCGGCAGCCCGGACGGCGTCGAACAGGGTGAGGATCACCGGCGCCATCCTCGGATCGCCGAGCGACGAACCGGAGACGTGGAACCAGGAAATCCGGCCGTCGGCGATCAGCGCCAGCAGCCGGGGATCGACGGCTATGTTGCAGGCGGCGGCATTGGATATGTTGAACACGAAGATCCGCGACCCGTCCTCGAAATAGGACACGAACGCCGAGCCGGTCGTCATTCCGGGCAGGCGCGTGACGAAATCGGTGCTGACCCCATCGCGCGCGAACCGGTCGAGAATGACATCGCCGAAGGAATCCTCGGCGACCGCCCCGACCATGTAGACCGCGCAGCCGGTCAGGGCCGCCTGGTCGGCAAAAATTCCCGGCGCGCCGCTGGGGAACGGCCCCTTGAAATTGGTGGTCTTTCTGAGCCCGCAGCCCTTTTCAAGCGATACGAACTCGACCAGCAGCTCTCCGGCGGCAAGAATGGTTGGCATTTTTGACACTGGGCTCCCCTCCCCGCTCGCACGCGATCAGCTCATCCATTGTCCGCCATCGACGTTGAAGCACTGGGAGACGATGTAGTCGGCCTCGCTGGTGGCCAGGAAAATCGCCATGCCGACCAGATCCTGAGCCGTGCCGAAGCGCCCGAACGGAACGCCCAATCCGACTTCCTTCTTCTTCTGGCCAGGCGCCTTGTTCTCGAGCTTGGCGAAGTGGGCGTCCACTCCGTCCCAATGCTCGCCGTCGACCACGCCGGGCGAGATGGCGTTGACGTTGATGCCGTGCTTGATCAGGTCGAGCCCGGCCGACTGGTTGAAGGAGATGATCGCCGCCTTGGTGGCGCAGTAGACCGCGACGAGCGCTTCGCCGCGCCGGCCGGCCTGGGAAGCCATGTTGATGATCTTGCCGCCGCCGCCGCGCGCGATCATGTGCTTGGCAACCGCCTGCAGGGTGAACACCACGCCGGTAAAATTGACGGCGAAGACCTTTTCGTAGTCCTCGCGCGTGATCTCGACGATCGGCGCCGCGGTGAACAGGGCGGCGTTGTTGATCAGGATGTCGATGCGGCCCATCTTTTCGATGGCTTCGGCGACGCCGGCGTCGATGCTCTGCTGCTTGGTTACGTCCATGTCGATGGCAATGGCGGCCTTGCCGATCGCGGCGGCTGACTTTTTCGCCCGCTCGATATTGATGTCGGCAATCGCCACCCTGGCGCCTTCGCGCGCATAGGCCTCGGCGAATGCGAAACCGATGCCCCGCGCCGCGCCCGTGATCAGCGCGGTCTTGCCTTCAAGCCTACCAGTCATTTCGCATGGCCTCCCTGACCAAAAACCACTCGGCTGTCCGGAATGCTCTCCGGCGAGCCGGCACGCCCATTCGTTGTTTCTCCGTTGGCCGATGCCATCCGGAAGCGTGCAATTGTTAATCGAGACCTAAGCTCCGATAGAGCGCATCGTCAAGCTAAATTGTATTAGCTAAACGTTTTAGCGCGTCTTTTTGAGCGTTTCTTGAAATCGACGGAACCCGCGCCAAGGCGCGTCGGACACGGTCGGATCGTGCTGGACAAGAAAGGGGCCGGCGCGTCGCGACACCGGGCAGGCGCTAGCGAATGGGCTCGGATTCAATCAGTTCGTAGGGCGCGAAATGAATCTGGTCGCCGCCTGCGTCGAGCCCCTTGAGATAGATGGAAAACGCCATCGACATCATGGTCTCGGCATTTTGACGCACGCAGACATAGTCGAGATCGACCGCTTCCATGAACGGATGGTAGTCGAAAACGGCGTAGCGGACCTCGCGGCAGCGCTCGCGGTTCTGGCGGAAATAGAGCAGCAGGCCTTCCATGACGGCCAGAGAGTTGACGAATATACCGGCGAATTTTTCGCTGCGGGCGAACATGTCGGCAAAAACCTCGCGCGCCTGTCCGGCGTTGAACGGGGTCGGTACGAAAGGCTTCTCGCCTTCGAACGCGATCGCATGTGCCGAAAGCGCGGCGAGGAACCCGTCGAGGCGCCGACGGGTCACCGAGTGATCGGGCATACCGCCGACGAAATAGACCGGCCCGCTTTTCTTCGCGGCGGCGATTCTTTGCAGCAGGCGCGTCGTCAGCACCTGCGCCGCGGCAAAACTGTCGGTGGTCACGACGTGGCCGCCGCCGCCATTATGGGCGTCGATGACGATCTGCTTGAGGCGGGCGCGCCGGCAGGTCTTGCTGACTTCGGACATGGCGGCGCTGTTGGCCGTAAACACGCAATCGACGTTTTGCGAAATGAAGTAGTCGATGGCGTCCAGTTCCTCGGTCTTGTCGTGATGCGTGGCGATGATCAGCGGGAAAAGCCCGTTGGTCCGCGCCAGGCGCTCGAAGGCCTCGGCCATGCCGGAAAAGAAACGGTGGGTCAGAGTCGGCACCATGATGGCGACAATGTTCGAGGTGCCGAATCTGAGGTTCCTGGCATGCAGGTTCGGCTGGTAATTCATCTCGCGCGCCGTCTGAATGATCCGGTCGCGCGTGGCGGCGGAAATGCGGAATTCCTCGGCCCGCCCGCTCAGGACCATGCTGACGGTGGTAACCGAACAGCCGACCGACTCGGAAATGGCCCTGATCGTGGGGCGGGCTCCCGCCATGTGACCTCGCTTGCAAAAAATGTCGCCCGCAGACTGCCATGGGCGGAAGGACCGGGATAGGCGCCTGCCGGCCTCGGAAACCAGTGTCGACCCCTCTGTCGACTCGTGCAAGCTAAAACGAGACAGCAGTTGTCGTTCGCGCTATATGCTGTTCAACCCGCTGGTTTGCGCCGATGGGCGCGGAGGCGCGCGACCCGCAAACGCAGGCCGGCGGCACGGAAAGGGATTCCCAGATGCTCAAGAACATACCGGCCATTGTCGGGCCGGACCTGCTCCACGTCCTGCAATCCATGGGACATGGCGATGAAATCGTCGTCTCGGATGCCAATTTCCCCGGCGCAAGCCTGGGGCCGAAACTCCTCCGCATGGACGGGCACACCGCAACCGACGTGCTCGAAGCCATCATGACGCTGATGCCGCTCGACGAGTTCGAACACGCCGCCTTCCGCATGGAAGTGGTCGGCGACCCGGGCAAGATCGAGCCGGTGATGGCGGAATTCGACGCCATCATCCGGCGTCACGAACCGCGGGCATCGCTGGCCGGACTCGAACGCTTCGCCTTCTACAGTCGGGCCAAGACGGCCTTCGCCATCGTCCAGACCGGCGAGACGCGCCTTTACGGCAATGTCATTCTCAAAAAAGGTGTCATCCATCCCGCCTGAAGCCGCACTATAGCCGCATCCCGGTCCCGTCGAAGGCCAGGCAATTGGCCGGATCGACGCCGAAGGACACTACCGCGCCGCCTTTTGCCTTGGCATGACCGCGCTGCTCGACCGTGATCTGCGCACCCGACGGATCGGCGACGAAGACGTGGTTGGTGCCGCCGAGCTGTTCGACGACGACGGCAGTGCCGGACAGCGCAATCGGCGCTTCGTCGCTGGCGAGGAATTGTTCGGGACGGATGCCGACGCTCACCGTCTCGCCGATTTTCGGATCGCCGTCGCGAAGCTTGAGCGAAACGAGGGGGGCGCCGAAATGGCTGAGGCGGATGTCGGCATGGCCATCGGCGCGGGCCTCGACGGTGCCGGATAGGAAATTCATCTTCGGCGAGCCGATGAAACCGGCAACGAACAGGTTGTCGGGATTGTCGTAGAGCTCCACCGGCGAACCGACCTGTTCGACGCGGCCGTCGCGCAGCACCACGATCCGGTCGGCCAGGGTCATGGCCTCGACCTGATCGTGCGTCACATAGACCATGGTGGCCTTGAGCCGCTGGTGCAGCTTGGCGATCTCAAGCCGCATCTGCACGCGCAATTCGGCATCGAGATTGGAAAGCGGCTCGTCGAACAAAAAGACATCGGGATTGCGCACGATGGCGCGGCCAATCGCAACCCTCTGCCTCTGGCCGCCCGAAAGGGCGCGCGGCTTGCGATGCATCAGTTCGGACAGCTCGAGCGTTTTCGCCGCCTCGGCGACGCGTTCGCCGACTTCGGCCTTGTCGACGCCGGACATCCTGAGACCGAAGCCGATATTTTGCGCCACGGTCATGTGCGGGTAAAGGGCATAGGACTGGAACACCATGGCCACGCCACGGTCGGCGGGGTCGATGTCGGTCATGTCCTCGGCGCCGATATGGACGGTTCCGGAGGACAGGGTCTCGAGCCCTGCGATGATGCGCAGCAGCGTGGACTTGCCGCAGCCCGAAGGGCCGACCAGCACGACGAATTCACCGCTTTCAACTTCGAGATTGATGTCGCGCAGGACTTCGACCAAGCCGAAAGATTTATAGACACTTTCGATACGCAGACCCGACATTGTTCCTCCTCATTGCCGCCTAGACCCGCTTCGGGTGCTCCGCCAGAGATCGAATAGGCACCTGAATTCCTATCTGTCAATCGGGTCCATATCAGCTTTCCCGCTTGCTGATTGGCCCGGATTGGATATTAATGATGAGCGTAACTCAAGAATGTTGCTCAGGCGAGGAAACTGTGCATCATTCATATTAGAATTTTGGGAGGAAATAATGAACCGTTGGATCATGGCAGCCGCGTTTGCGGTGCTCGGTTCGAGCTCGGCTCTGGCCGATACGACCGTACGCTGGCTGCATATCACGTCCGTGCCTGAAGAACTCGCCCTGCTCGAAGGGGCGGCGCGCACCTATGAATCAATGAATCCCGGCGTCACCATCGAAACGCAGTTCCTTGAGAACGAAGCGTTCAAGGCGAAGCTGACGACGCTTTTGCAGTCGCCGGACGCCCCGGACATCTTCTTCTCGTGGGGCGGCGGCGTGTTGACCGAGCAGGCCGCGGCCGGCGTTCTGCGTCCGATCGAGGACGTGGTCAGCCAGCAGACCAAGGACGCCATCGGCACCGCCGGCATCTCCGCCTTCTCGCGCGACGGCCACCTTTACGGCATCGCCCGCGACGTCGGCGAAGTGGTGCTGTGGTACAACAAGGCCCTGTTCGAGAAGGCCGGCGTCGATGCCGCCTCCATGTCGGACTGGGACGGCTTCGTGGCCGGCATCGAGAAGTTCAAGGCAGCCGGGATCACCCCGATCGCCATCGGCGGCAAGGACAAGTGGCCGGCTCACTTCTGGTGGGCCAAGATGGTCGTGCGGCTTGCCGGCGAAGAGGCGTTCGACAAGGCGGCCTCGGGCGAAGCCAGCTTCACCGACGCGCCTTTCGTCGCCGCGGCGCAGTATCTTTATGACCTCGGCCAGATCCAGCCCTTCCAGCAGGGCTTCGAGGCCGCCACCTATAACGACGCTTCCGGCATGTTCGGCGACGGCAACGCCGCCATGCACCTGATGGGCGACTGGGACTACACGGTCATGAAGGACAGCTCCGCCGACAAGAAGGGCTTCCCCGACGAAGACCTCGGCATCTTGCCCTTCCCGACCGTTCCAGGCGGTCTTGGCGATCCCACCGATACGCTGGGCGGCCTTTCGGGCTGGCTGTTCTCCAAGAACGCCTCGGACGAAGCCGTGAAGTTCATGGAATGGTACAACACGGACGTGGCGCTGCAGCAGAAGTTCGCCGAAGGCGCGTACTACATTCCGATCGCCGCCGGCGCCGCGGACACCATGGAAAATCCGTTCAAGAAGCAGGTCGCCGAGAACATCAACAAGGCCCATTGGCATGCCTTGTTCTTCGACCAGGCCCTCGGCCCGGACGTCGGTGGCGTGTTCAATGACATGTCGGCCGAGCTTGCCGCCGGCACGATCAGTGCCGAAGACGCTGCCGCAGAGCTCCAGGCCGCTGCCGAAGACGCTCGGTAGTCCTCCCAAGCGACGGGTGGGGCGGCGCATGCCGCCCCATTCGCCACAATGCCAAGAAGCGCCATGACACCAACCGCCTACTCGACGGACGCACAAGCAAGGCCCGCCCGATCGCGCATGGCGGCGTTTCGACGCCGGTTCGGCGACCCGAAGAGCCTTGCCGCAGTCGCCATCCTGGTGACGCCGGCCCTGGTGCTTTTCGTCATCTTCGTCCTCTGGCCGCTGTTCAACGCCTTCCTGTTCTCGTTCTACAAGTGGAACGGCTACGGTCCGCTCGAACAGCTCGTCGGCGTCGACAATTATGCCGATGTCGTCGATCACCGCGCCTTCCCGCTGGCGCTCAGAAACACCGTGATCATCGCCATCGCGTCGCTGCTCATCCAGCTGCCCCTGGCGCTGTGGGTAGCGCTGGCGCTCTATCAGAAGGCGTGGTTCGTCTCGATCTTCCGCACCATTTTCTTTCTGCCCTACATGCTGGGCGAGGTGGCGGCGGGCCTCATCTGGAAATTCGTCTACGACGGCAATTACGGGCTACTGCCGGTCGTGGGCGACGCGCTCCATACCGATATGCCCTTCCTTTTGGCCGACCGGTTCTGGGTGATCCCGGCCATCATCCTGGTCATTGTCTGGAAGTATTTCGGCTTCCACATGATGATCTACATCGCCGGCCTGCAGTCGATCCCCAACGAGGTGATCGAGGCGGCGCGGCTCGACGGCGTCTCCAAATGGAAGATCATGTGGTTCGTCAAGATTCCCATGCTGCGCTCGTCCATCGTCATTTCCGTCTTTTTCGCCATTGTCGGCTCGTTGCAGCTGTTCGACATCATCCTGCCGCTGACCGGCGGTGGGCCGGGCAATGCCAGCCATACGCTCGTTTCGTTCCTCTACTATTTCGGCATCCTCAGGATGAAGATCGGCTTCGGCGGCGCCATGAGCGTCATTCTGTTTGTCCTGTGCGTGGGTGTGACCATCATTTACCGACGCCTGCTGTTCGCAAGAGCTGACGCATGACCCAGAAACGCAAACTCTCCGTGGTCGGAACGCGCCCGGAAATCTCGTTGCTGCAGTGGACGACGATCGGGCTGATCACCCTGTTCATCCTCATCCCGTTCTACTCGACGGCACTCGGCGGCTTCAAAACCACCGGAGAATTGCGCGTCAATCCGTTTGGCCTGCCGGCGAGCTGGGACGGAGCGAACTTCGCGCTCATCCTTGGCGGCGACACCTTCTTCCTGTTCATGTGGAACTCGCTGGTCATCGCCTTGTTCACCGTCATCCTGTCGGTGGTCGTGTCGGCCATGGCGGCCTTCGCGCTGTCGCATATCCGCTTTTTCGGGCGCACTTATCTCACGAGCCTGTTCATGCTCGGCCTCTTGTTCCCGTTCGCGACGGCCATCCTGCCGCTGTTCATCACCATTCGCGACATGGGCTTGCTCGACAATCCGACGGCGGTGATCCTGCCGCAGGTGGCGTTCAATCTCGCCTTTTCGATGCTCTTGTTCCGCTCGTTCTTCCAGGAACTGCCGATCGAACTGATCGAGGCGGCACGCATGGACCGGTGCGGCTATCTCAGGATCTTCTGGCACATCGTTCTGCCATTGAGCCTGCCGATCCTGACCACCGTCGGCGTTTTCGCCTTCGTGACGAGCTGGAACAACTTCCTGTTGCCGCTGATCATGCTCAACAACGACACATCCTTCCCATGGCCGCTCGGCATCATGCAGTTCCAGGGGCAGTACAATACCGACTGGCCGAAGGTGCTGGCGTTCCTGACGCTGACCATCCTGCCGGCGCTGGTATTCTTCCTGCTGGCGCAGCGCTACATCATTTCCGGCCTGACCGGTGGCGCCGTTAAAGGCTGAGACACCGCCCCGGATAGGGCTGCGTTCGGCCGGCGGCCCGGCTTGCCCAAGGGCGTTCCATGCATGTCGGGCTATTGCGGAATCAGGACGGCGTGGCCCGGCTGTTCCGGTGGCCGCCCGGCCCGGCCGGAAAGGCCGCGTCCACTTTGGCGAACCGGCCTTGAGCTACGTTCCTCATCATTTGACATGCAAACGCAGCACGATGTCCTGATCGTAGTTGCCGAAGCCGCGGCCGAAAATGTTGATGCCGCCCGGATGGGCCGCATCCTTGTGCACGCCGATCCGCAGCCGGATCGAATGGTGCCGCGCCAGGTCGATATCGGCCAGCGACACCGGCGAAATCCTGATCCCGTCGACATAGGTGCCGTTCTGGCCGACGCGCCAGTTCTTGAGCTTGCCGTATTGCGAGCCCTTGAGCTTCCACCAGTCGGGCGTGTAGACGCCGCGTTTGTCGCCGAAATCGCCGGGCGATGTCCATGTGCCGATGTCGACGCCATTGACCGTGACCGTGATGTCCGACGGCCAGTCGGCGCTGGTACCGGGCACTTCCGAACTCAGCTCCAGCGAAAAAGAGATGGCGTCGAGCTCAGTCTTGGCCAGCTTGGCATTGTTGGGGAACTGATATTCGACAAAGCCGCGGGTGAACCACAAGAGCCCCGCCTTCATGCGGTCCGGATCGAGGAAGGCGGCGGGGACGTCGAGCAGGCCGACAATGCCGTCCGGCATGCACAGCCCGTACGGCGCCGTGACCTCGAAGCTCGTATAAAGGCCGATCGGCATGGCCACCTCGATGCCGTCGAACTGCTCCGGCTTGTGGGCGTCCTTGAACGAGATCAGCACTTCGTCGAAGGCGAGATGGCACATCTTCTGATTGCCCTTGCGCGCCTTGTGCACCTCGGTGCTGATCAGCCGGCCCCTTTCGAGCAGGGCGGCACTCGACGACACCGTCGATTGCGGCAGTCCGAGCTTGGATGCGATATCGTTGATGTTCAATGCGCCTTCATCGTGCAAAAGCTTGAGAATGCGCAGGCGGGCGGAGGAAGCGAGACCTTTGAAGACGTCCGCGCCTTCCTCCAGGTCGACCAGAAAAACGTTGCGTGTCAAAATGTTATTCTACCTGGAAGCTTTGTCTCGCACTCTGTATCAGATTTTTCGATTGATTCAAGTTGGCCCGGAAGGAAGTCGCAAAAGACGCAGTCGCGCCGTTTGGGCGGCGCGTTGTCAGTCCGGTCGGTCGCGGCGTGCCTTTGGCAACTTCATTGAACCGGGCCAAGCTGTTCGTGTGGATTTGCGTCGCCACAGCGCTGGGTGCCGGGTCGCGGTTCGCTTGATGCGCTCGCCAGTCTGGGTCCGCCCGGCGACCGCGGCGCATTCCGGCGGTAGTTCCGGGGCGGCGCCCAAGCGGCTCGCCGTCGCTGAAAACTGTGCTCGGCGCGATGCATGGCGCGATTTCGCGCTCGTTCTCCAGTCAAGAAACGCTTTCGGACAAGTCGAGAGCCAGAAAATACCTGCTCCGAACGCATCGGACGCGCCGAGCATTCCGGCGAATTTATAGAGACTGTCCGATCGAGATTTAAAGACGTTGAACGTGCAACACGGTTCGTGCATTTCGTCGTTGTCGCATTATAGTTTCTGTTTCACATTTTGTTGTTCTTTTTGTCCTTTCTTGAAAGTGTATTTGTTCAAATATTAGTCTTTAATTCCAACGCACCGATATTTGTACTGATGAATAGCTCCTTAAAATATCTCTAAAACTCTGCATTTAGGCGCTTTACTAATTCATTCAATTTCACTCATATTCATCGTGGGCGGGTAGTCGTTCCCAACGCAAGGCGTGCGCGGGAACGGCCTTCGATTGGGCGCAGGATTGGGAGGACCGGACATATGTTCGGCTACACTGCTCGCGGCGGCATGTTTGCTGCCTTGCTTTCGTTCGCACTTTTTTCCACTGGCTGGGCCAAGGCATATGACGCATTCGATGCGCAATATGTCACAAGTTTGCGCGATCCGGCGGTTCTGAGCTACATCGTCTGTCTCGAGCGCGAAGTCAGCGCCACGCCGCGCAGCATGGCGCTCGATCAGGCGATCGCCGTCGCCGAGGGCAAGTGCGGTTTCGAGGCGTCCCGCATCGGGCACGGCGCCGGCCAGCCGAGCATCGCCGACATCCGCCTCATGCTGCTCGAATGCGGTTTCCGCCCGGGCGATGCCAGCCCCGACATGGGATGCGGCGCGGGGTCCGCCACCGACGCGGCGACCGATGTCAGCCTGGCGCCGCGTACCATCGCTTTCGGCAAATGGGTGGAAGGCATCGCCTTCGACGGCACCTCGATCTGGGCGGCCGAAAGCGGTCAGCGTACCCTTGGCAGGGCCAACCTGGCCACGGGGACGGTTTCCGACCATCCCAAGGTCGGGCGCCTGCCGCTCGACGTGCTGCCCGACCCGGTGGAACCGGGGGTGATCGCGCTTTTAGGCACCGACAACAAGGTCGTGAGCGTCAGCGGACGCGGAGCGCTGGCGACCATTGCCAGCCTCACGGCCTGCCCGGTGCAGATGGTCACGCTCGGCATCGACATCTTCGTGCTCGGCCAGCCGGATTGTTCCTCGGACAAGACAATCGTGACGCGCGTCGACGGCAAGGTCGGGCTTTTGGTCGATTCCACCAATCTCGGCGAATGGGGCCAGGCCCTTGTCGCGCAGGGCAGCGATATCTGGGTCGGGCATGTTCGTGGCGCCGCCCTGTCCATCCTCGACGCCAGGACGCTGAATTACGGCAAGCTCGACCTTCCCGGTACCGAAGTCTGGTCGCTCGCCGCGGATGCGAAGTCGGTCTATGCCGGCGGGCGCGTTTCCGGCACCGACAGCGGCACCATCGTGCGCGTCGACGCCGGCACATGGGCGCCGATGGCCAGCTTTTCGCCGACCGAACTGGTGCTGGCGATGACCCTCGACAACGGCTATCTGGTCGCCGTCGGCGACAAGGGCACGATCTGGGTACTGGCGGCCGACGATCTCTCGCTCAAGCGCCGGATCGACCTCGGCAAGGGCGAATTCCGCACCCACACCGCCATGGTGGTCAACGGGGCGCTACTCGTCTCGGCCCAGCAGGTATCGGGGGAGAACGGCGCCGTCTATGTGCTCGACACCTATCTCAGCGATCTCGGCCTGCCCGCCAATGCGATCGCCAACGCGGCGCCGGGCGCTCCCGGTCGCGCGCCACCCGGCGCACCGCAGCGCGGCGTTCCCGGCGCGGGCCCGGGCACGACCCCCGTCGCCACGGCGCCGGCCGGCCCAGGCAGCGGACCGGCAATCATCCGGCGTCCGTCGGGCACCAGCGCGCCGACCGCGACGGCCCCCACGACACCAACGACACCGACGACCGGACCGGCGCCCCGGCGGGGGCCGCCGACGGCCACCACGCCGCCCACCGCGACGCCACCGGCAACCAATATGGGACCGCAGCGCCGGCCGCCGACAACCACAGCTCCGCCGACAACCGCCACGCCGCCGGCCGGTGCGGGGCCGCAGCGCAGCGGCGGCTTCCCGATTGCCGCAGGCTCGTTCGGCAGCAATGTCCGCAATGCGCCAAGTGCCAGCGCAACCAAGATCGGGTCGACCGGCAATGGCCAGACCCTGACCCTTCTGGAGACTGGCGCCAACACCTACCAGGGCTATCCCTGGTTCAAGATCCGCATGCCCGACGGCACCTCCGGCTACCAGTGGGGCGGGGGCACCTGTTATTTCGGCGCTCCGATCGCCGGCCTCAAGGGGGCCTGTCCCTTCGTCGCGACGGCATCGCCTTCGGGTCCGACCCGGTCGACATCGGCAGGCCCCACGCGGCCGACCGCCGGCACCACGACGACCGGTCCGGTGCGCCCCGCTGGCCCGGTGCGTCCGGGTGGCCCGGGGCCCAATGGCGGTCCGCAGGTGGCGACCGGAAACCCCAATATCGGGACGGCCATGGGTGGCGGGCCGAACCCCAATTCTTTCGGTGCTGACGGTCAGGAAGACGGCGCGCCGATGGGCCGCTACGCCGACTATTCGGCACTCGACCCGCAAGCCGTGGATGCCTGCAACACGGCCAATCCGGCGGACGTCGACTACTATGCCTGCCTCGATGGCAAGATGGACGATTTCGTCGCCTCGGGCGGGACAGTCTCGCTTCCCGAACCCCGCATCTATCGCTCCTACAACCAGCTCGGCCAGGCCGTGCTCACCGCCTGCTCCAATGCCAATCCGACCAACGCCAAATACTACGATTGTCTCGATGGCGAGTTGCGGAAACTGGTCCCTCCCGGCACCGATCTCAGGAGCTTCGACGACTATTCGACCCTGGCCGACGGATCGCCGACCGGGAACGGCGCCTATCAATATTGCGCCACCCAGGGCAATTCCAACACGCCGGCCTATTTCGACTGCCTCGACCAGCAAACCGGTCGATACAGGGTCGCGACGGAAACCGCGCAGATGGCGCCGGCGCCCGGCGGCGGACCCGATCCGAACGCCTTCGGCGCCGACGGGCAGGAAGACAACCCGGAGATCGATCCCAATGCGCAGAACGACTATTCGATGGTCAGCGACGCTGACGAGCACGATTGCGACGTCAACAATCCGGCCGATGGCGACTATTATATCTGCATGAACGGCAGGAAGGCCGCTGTGCTGGCAAACGGCGGCCCCGGTGATGTCGACCTCAACCCCTTGCACATGCCCGACGGGTCGTCCATCCCCAACGGCCTCTACCAGTCCTGCGCCCAGAGCTACGGCGAGGGGTCGCAGGACTACAAGAGCTGCGTCGATAGCGGCGTGGTGGGGATGGCGATCGGCGAGCTCAACACCACTGATTCCCGCAAGAACGACGACCATTCGCTGGTGACCCGCGACACGCTCAACACCTGTTGGGCCCAGACCATGCCCGATATTGGCGCCCTGCTCGACTGCGTCGGCGTCGCGCAGATGCAGGCCGAGCACGCCAACGCCCAGGCGGGCGGACCTGATCCGAACGCCTTCGGTGCCGACGGCCAGGAGGATTCGTCGGCCGAGGACTATTCGATGGTCGGCGCCGCCGACCAGCAATATTGCGATCTCAACAATCCCAATGACGCCGACTATTACGCGTGCATGAAGGCTGCCAAGGACGCCGTGCTGGCGGGGGGCGCTCCGTCCCAGGGTACTCCGCAGTTGGCGGACGAAACTCCGCAGATGGGTGCCGACCTCAACCCGCAGAACGACGAGCAGGCGATCCGCGACGCCGCGGCATCCAGTTATCCCGACCTCAGCGACGAGGAACGCGCCGGCTGCGAGACCTACGGCCTTGGCACCCAGAGCTATTGGGACTGCCTCGAAGCCGTGCGGACCAGCAAGGCTGAGGCCCAGAACGACCAGACCTCCTATGGTGATCCGGCCGCCTCCGACAACGGACAGTCTTCCGATGGCCAGGTCTATGCCGCGCCGTCAGGGGATGGCTCCGCCCGTGTGTCGGACCTGATTTCCCAGGAATGCCAGTCTCAACACGGCGATACCGGCGGCCAGTGCGAGAGTGATGTCGGCGCCTGCGCGGCGTCCTATCCCGACCTCGGCGGCAGCGACTTCGAGGCCTGTGTGGGCGAATACGGGTGGTAGGCACATGCGGAACGGCATGCCCTGATGAGCACGCATAGGTCCGTCCCGACCATGAAGGACGGGTTCGCCGTATTCCGGGATTTGAGCCTTGCGCTGACCATTCGAGCGATCGCGCTCATTGCCTTGATTCCGTCCGCCGCGCCGGCTTTCGACGCGGCGGACCTGGCGCGGCTTTCAAAAACCGGCAGCTGCGAGAACTGCGACCTGTCGGGCGCCGATCTTTCCGGCCGAAAGCTCGCCGATGGCGACCTGTCGGGGGCCAATCTCAAAAGTGCCAGCCTCAAAGGCGCTGACCTGACGGGCAGCTATTTCGCCGGGTCCAATCTCGCCGGCGCCAATCTTGAAGGCGCCAACCTCACCCGCGCCTTCTTTTACGGTGCCGACCTGTCCGGGGTCAGCATGATCGGCGCGACGCTGCTCGACACGAGCTTTGTCGGCGCCAATCTCGGCAATGCCCGCATGGCGGGTGTCTCGAACCTGTTCGACATCCGCTTCGCCAATGTCGACAATCTCGACGTGCTCAATCCCCCGGGCCTTGTTTGCACCAATTGCGGCTCGCCGAGTGCCGATGGCAGTCCGCGACGCTTTTGCGTGCAGGCCATGCCCGACGGAGGGAATTTCGCCGACGATTGCGTCGGCAAGGGCGAGCTGTGGCAGAAATGGCTATGACGCTGTTCCGCCGTCTCGTCGGCATCGTGGTCGTCGCGTTGCTTTTGACCCAGTTCGTGCTGGCTCAGGAAGCCGGCAGTGCCCCCCCGAGCGACGCCGAGGCACTGGCCCAGACCGCCGACGATGCCGAGCTGCTGGCGCAAATGGCCGCCGACGCCGAAAACGAAGCACTGATGACGTTGAACCTCGCGCATACGGAGGAGTATGTGCGCGAAGGCTATACGCCGGACGGCTTCGAGCCGGCCAAGACGGTGCGCATCCGCAACGACGCCAACGGCCTTTACCTCAAGGCCGACAGCCGGAATGTCGTGATGGCACCACTCGATCCAAACGACGACGGCTTTTTGTGGATCGTCTACGAACCCGGCACGCTTCATGCGCGCGGTGAGGGCATTTTCAACGCCGCGACCGGCCTGGCTCTGGTCAGCGCCGGGGGAACGACGGCAACCATTCCCTATATCGGCGATTCCTCGCAGCAATGGTTGATCCTTTCTCCGGACAAGGCCGCGGAGGGCGATGACCGGCGCAATATCGCGGCAGCATCCAGCAACATCCTCCATCCCGGCCAGAGCAAGGTCACGATCCGCAGCCTCGTTCCGGGCGGGCGCGGCGCAACCCTCGCCATCGCCAATTCCGGCCGCCACGGAAAGACCAATTTCGACGACCCACGCTTCGTCTGGCATTTCGAGCCGGGTCCCGGCCGCGACCTTGCCGCCGCCACCATCTCGTCCGTCAAGGCGGTGCAGACCTCGACCGGCACCGATGGCGCGACGGACGCCCTGTTCAAGGGTCTCGAACTGACGGCGGATTTCGGACCGATGCTTTACAGCACCGGCGCCCTGTCCGCCATCAAGGCCGCCATCAAGAAGGGCGGAACGCTGGCGGGCAAGAAACTGGCGAAACTCAGCCTCAAGGAAATCGCCTATTCGATCGCCGAAAAGCTGGTCGGCAAAAGCGCCGCCAAGACGGCATCCAAGAGCGTGATCTCGACCGCCGCAAAAAAGGTGTGGGCGAAAATCACCGCAAAGGTCACCACCGCCCTGCTCAAGAAGAAAAACCTCTATCTGGGCTATCTGCGTCGCGCCAAGATCGACCTGACCTTCAAGAACCTCAAGGCGACGATCAACAACGCGCGAACCGTCGCCCGTCAGGTGTCGCAGGCCGAAGCCAAGGCGCAGATGCTGGCCGACCTCGCGACAACCCTAAGTGGCAGCGATCTCGTCACGTCGGCGACCGCTGGCAGTATTGAAGCGGTCCATCGTCTCGATGCCGAAGCCGATGCGCTTGGCTTGGCCAGGACCCAGGAACTGGTCAAGCAGATGGAGGCCCATGAGGCGGCAAAGAACAGCGCCGAGGCCAAGGGCGACGAAGCGCTCTGCGAGGTCGATGTTCCCGCCTTCCAGCCGTATTTCCTGCCCTTGCGCAAGGGCATCATCACCGCCGGCGATCTCTCGCAGGAATCGGGTGTCACCAAGGACTTGCTGCAGGTGCTGGGCGAGGCCGAGGCGGGGCCGGCGGAACGCAGCCTTGGGGAGGCCTATGCCGACCTGTTTCTGATGAATCCAGGCTGGATCAAGCGCCTGCTCAATCCGCTGATCGAGGATACCGACGATTCGCTCGAAATCACCTTCAACGGCCAGAGCGTCTGGCCAAGAGGCGGCGGCGATCATCGCGATATCAGCAAGGGCGAGACCCTGCCGGTCGGGGTGACCATGCTCTTCAGCCGCCAGCGCGGCATCGATATCGGCCTGATCGAATACGATTACGCAAGCAATGACGACGACATGGGCCATCTGGTCGCCGCGACCAAGGACCTCACCACCGCGCGCGAGACCTATGCGGACGCCTTCATCTACCAAAAGTCCGAAGGCAGTCTCTACACCATCAGTTTCGACATGGTGTCACTGAACGGGGATCACAGACTCGAGGTCGAGGCCGGCCGTTCAGACGCCGCCTGCGATCGAATCCGCATGCGCGAATGGGCCATGGACGCCAAGGTCAAGGCATTCGAGCAATCGATCGCCGATCTCGACATGCGCACCAACATCCAGAAGGCCATCATCGGCAAGTTCGGCCCTATGGGCCTCGACCTGATCGGCAAGGCACAAAAATTCCAGTCCGATCTCGCGGCGAGCTGCACGGCCGGCACGGTCGACTATGCAGCCCTGCTCGATGGCCAGTGGCGAGTCGGCGGCTATACCGACGACCTGCAACAGGATCGGACGCGCACCGCGACCTACATCTTTTCCAAGGATGGCAACGTCAACACGCCCAATTATTCCGGCGGCTGGAGCCCGGTGCCGAAAACCGACCGGGGACGGTGGTACTCGGCCAGCTACGTCAAGGACGACGACAAGAGCGACCCTTATGCCCAGCCCGGCGACGATAGTTATTTCGAAAAAGAGGTCACGCCGGCCGAGGGCTGCGGGGTCTATCTCGACCTGCGCCCGCAGCAGAACAGCAAAGACGGCGACCTGCCGGAAGTCTTCCTGCCGATATGGCAGGTCGGCAATGCCGTCCTCGCCTATCAATATGCCCGAGACTATCCCGGCACGACGCTCGCGAGCGATGTCATCGCCTTCACCGAGTCGCTCAATGGCGACCGCGCCGAGGCCAATGTCGCCACCCCGTCCGGCGCCGGCCCCAAATTCTGGCTCGAGAAGATGGAGGACGCGGGCGGGTCGCAGACGGAATCCGCCGATGCCATCGCCGCCGCCAAGGCCGATTTCGTCGGCTCGTGGCGCGTGACCGGGCTGAACCGGCATTTTGCCCGGGCCTTCATCGACCCCGTCAACGGCAAACCCTATCCGGAAGGCTTCAAGACGAACGAGCAATGGTCGTACAAGGGCAATTATGTCGGCGACACGCTCTGGTTCATGACCTCCGACGGCAAGGTGCTGATCCCGCAGGGCCGGAAGGTCTATACGACGCTCGGCACCTGGACCTATCTCGGCGACCGGCGGTTCGAAGTGAAGATGGACGCCGCCATGCACCCGGCCCAGACGGCCAGGGGCACCGAGGTGACGAGCAGTTTCGTCGCCTATCTCGGCGACACGCCCGGACCGGAATTGGTGTTCCACACCATGGCCTCGAACAGCGCTCGCGCCTTTGTCGGGATCAGGACCGACGCCTTCGTCAACTATGCGGACATGAACGACAGGGCGCGCGATGACCTCGAAAACCTCAGAAGAACGCTTGGGGTGCCGGTCCCCGACGAGGAGGCCAGGGCCAATCCGCAATCGCTCGAAGCCATGCGCCAGGCCCGCGACGCCAGGCGCGAGGCCGAACGGCTTGCCGCGATCAGGAAGCTGGACGATGCGCGCCTTGCCGCCAACCAGCAGCTCAACCGCGACAAGCGGAAAAACGACCCGGCCCTGTGCAACGCCGAATACGGGCTTTCCAACAGATGGGGTCCCGATCAGGATCAGCAAAACCTTGCTGGCGTCTGGACCTTCTGGCCGCAGGACAGCCGCGGCAACGTTCTCGACATGGCGCCGGGCGCCGGATGGGTTTTCGCTGCCGACGGCACCTTGAGCGGCATATCGAACGGCCGGGCCTGGACCGCGCGCTGGAAGGCCGTCACCGGCTGCACGGCAACCGTGACTTTCGATGCCGCCACGGCCGCGCGCTTGAAGACCGCGCCCGAGATGACGATCGACCTGCGCTTTGCCGCCAATGGCGACAAGTCGGTCTATCTCGTTGACCCGTATTCGACGGTATCCGTGTTCTGGGGCTCCCAGATCGTCGACAAGACCGACTACACCTACGACTATTCCAGGATCAAATTCACGCCGGCCCAGATCGCCAACCGCTGCGCGCCCGGCGTCTTCGACCCGGCGCTGCGGGCGCTGAACCAGCCGATCTTTGTCGATGCCTATGCGTTGCCAGCCCAGTTGTCGTGGCAGGCCACACCCGGCGAAAAGGCGCGGGCGGCCAAGGCGACGCTCGGGCTTTATCGCGTCAACCCCAAGGGCGCCAATGCCGAATTCCTCGGACCCGTGCCGCTCGCCAGGCTGACTTCGTTCTCCGGCTTTAGGGGCGACGCCTTCGTCCTCGTTGGCGAGGACAACCAGTGCGTCGGCGTGGTGGCGACCAACACGAGCGTGACCGAGCGCCGCTCGGAATTCCCGACCCCGGTCACCGGACCGAGTTTGGTCAGCGATGCCGATCCGAAGCGCTTGGTTTCCGTCAGCTATCCCGGCCGCGTCGTCGTCAGCGTCGACTATACCGAACAGCTCAGCCCGACGCAGATCGCCAATCAGTGCGACGTCCACCGCTTCGTCTCATCGCCGAGCTATAGCCCCTCGTCGTCGAAATTCACCCAGGTGCTGGCCAATTCAGGGCCCAGGCCGATCTTCGCCTATGAGGTCGCCCGCACGAACGGCGCCTATTCCGGTGCCTACGAGAATCCCATTCCCGTGCTGCAGGTCGCGCCCGGATCGACGGGCCTGCTCGAAGACGGATGGGGACGCAAGTTCGTCGTCCTCGACGCCGACGAGAAATGCGTCGGCATCGTCGAGATGGGCAAGGGCGATGGCTACGGCTTCGATTTCGGCGACGGCAGCCATCCGATCACCACGCGCGGCTACCTCTCACCCAGCGCCCGCGAAAACGGCTGTCTGACGCTCGGCCGCGTCAAATCGGACAGGTATGCCGACCGGCGCACGGGCCTGACGCGGCCGGTGTCCAATTCCGGCCCGACCGACCTTTTCGCCTATTGGATTGGCTATGGCGGCGAGCATGACACAGCGCGGCCGTCGATTGTCATCAAGCCCGGCGAGACGCGCCAACTCATCGACTTCAACAGCTCGTTCTACGCCATCCTCGGCGCCGACAGGACCTGCGTCGCGGTCAAGCGCATGGACGACGGCGCGAATGGGAACGGCTGGACGTTCGGCGACGGCAGCGTCGCGGTCAACACAGCCGTCGCGGCGCCGACAAGGGCCCCGGGCGGCATCCGTGCCGGCAACCTCAACGAAATCCAGCTCGGCAACAATTGCGCCGTCTATGGCCGCGCCGCCTCGACTCCCAGACTTGAGGGCGGGCGCCTTGTCGACTTCATCAATCGCAGTCCGTCGCCGATGACCCTCAATTGGGTGTCGTTCTACGGCATAAACGAGGATGGCGAGCCGACGCGCCAGGCCGGCCCGAAGGTCACGCTGGAAGGCAGCACCACCGACACATTCCGCACGCCGAAATCAGGCGAACACAGCCAGTTCGGCATGACCGGCGGCGACGTCATCTCCGTCACCGATGCCGCCGGCAATTGCGTCGGCGTTTTCACCGGCAGTGACATCGCGACCGACCGGGTCTATCTCAACGACAAGGCGCAGACCAACGCGCAGTCGAAAAAGAACGCCGACGACCGCGCCGTCAAAAACGACATGGACGAAGCGCTGGCTGATCTGCGCAGCCGGCAGAAGCTCAGCCAGTGCGGCCCCGGCGGCATCGTTGCGGCGGAGGCGATTTCCGGCATCTGGAAACTCGGCGACTTCGATGCGCGCGGAAAACGCCTGCCGGCGCCGGCGCCGCAGCTTCTCGGCATCTCGGGAACCAATACCCGTCCCTCGCGCATCGAGATCGATTTCGATCCGAGGCGCTACGACAGCCTTTATGGCGCCGACGCGCTGGCGCATTGCGTCGTCAGGGAAACGGGCGGGCGGATCGAGCTCAACCTCATCTTCAATCCCGACGGAACCAAGGAATTCTTCACGACCAAGCCCGACGGCACGCTCAAACAATGGGGCGTCCTGTCGCCGGCGCTTTCCGCCATTTCGGACGCCGACCCGGTCGCCGATGCGGTTGATGAAAGCGCCCGGATCGGCACGCCGGTCGGCATCACGGCCCGCGCCTCGGACGCCGATGATCAGGTCACCTACAGCCTGCGTGCCGACGGGCCGTTCGCCATCGATCCGCTAACCGGCATCGTGACCGTCGCGGGCGCGTTGGACCGGGAAGCGATCGCACATCTTGTCGTCGGCGTGATCGCGTCCAGCGCCGATTCCGCGACGCAGACGGCCTTCTTTGACATCAGGATCAATGACGTTAACGAGGGTGGCGTCAGCGAGATCACCAACGGCGCTGCCGATGCCGGGGATCCCGTCTCCGAGGCCGCGCGCATCGGTTCACCCGTTGGCATTACCGCTTTCGCCGTTGATCCCGACGCCGAGGCCAGGGTGACCTACTCGCTGTCCGACACTGCCGGCGGCCTCTTCGCCATCGATCCCGTGTCGGGCATCGTCACCATTGCCGGCACGCTCGACTGGGAGCAGGCAAAGAGCCATTCCATCGAAGTGCTTGCATCCAGCACGGACGGTTCATCGAGCCGCAAGCGCTTCGAGATCGCGCTCACGAACGCCAACGAGTTCCTTGTCGGCGCGGTGACGGACAACGATCCACGCCCCAACCAGCTCGACCAGACGGCGCCCGTCGGTTCGCCAGTCGGCCTCACGGCGCAGGCGTTCGACGGCGATGGCGCCGACACGGTGACCTATCGGCTGGTCGGACGCGAGTCCGATTTGTTCGCCGTCGACGCGCGCAGCGGTGTCGCAACCCTCGCCAATCGCGCGCCGAACCCGGGCGACTACGAAATCGAAGTCGCCGCCGAAAGCAGCGACGGTTCGTCCTCGCGGGCGCGCTTCACCATTGCCGTTGCCGCGGTCAACCAGTTCGCTCTGAGCGCCATCACCGACCTCGACGCGCGGCCGGACACGGTCGTGGAGTCCGCCCCACCTGGCACGGAGGTGGGCATCGTCGCCTCGGCGACCGATGCGGATGCAGGCACGCGAGTCACGTTTGATCTGACCGATTCCACCGGCGGCAGTTTCGCCATCGGGGTCGCCAATGGCCTGGTGTCGGTGGCCGGCCCGCTCGATTTCGAGACCTTGCCGGTCGCCTCGATCGAGGTCAGGGCCAGCAGTTCGGATGGCTCGATTGCGGTTCAACGCTTCGAGATCGCTATCGCCGACGCCAACGAAGCCGGCATTTCGGCGCTCGTCGACACCGATCCCGCCTTCGACGAGGTCGCCGAAAACGCCCCGGCCGGCACGCCGGTCGGCATTGTGGCATTTGCCGAGGACCCCGATGCCAGCGATAGCGTCGCCTATGCGCTGGACAGCAATCCGGGCCGCGCCTTTGCCATCGACCCGGCAAAGGGCGCGGTGAGCGTGGCCTTCGACCAGGCGCTCGATTTCGAGACCGCACCGGTCCTTGCCATCGATGTCGAGGCGACCAGCAGCGACGGCTCGCAAAGCGTCGCGCGCTTCGAGATCGCGGTGCGCGACGCCAACGAGTTCGATATCGAGTCGCCGGTCGATGCCGACCCGGCCGGGAATTTCGTTGCGGAAAATGCCGCCTTCGGAACCCCGGTCGGCATCACGATCGCGTCCTTTGACCGCGACACCTCGGATCGAGTCAACTACGCGCTTGCCGACGACGCCAGTGGTGCCGTCGCCATCGACCCGAATACCGGCATCGTCACCGTTGCCGGTACCGTTGATTTCGAAGCGGGCCGGAGCCTCTCGATTCTCGCCGAAGCCCGGAGCACGGACGGCTCGGTGCGTCAGGGCTGGTTCGAAATCAGCGTGGGCGATATCGGCGAATTCGAGATATCGCCGTTCGCCGATATCGACGCCGGTCCTGACGAGGTCGGCGAGTTCGCGCCCTGGGACGCTCCGGTGGGGATCACCATCAGCGCCTCCGACGCCGATGGCGGGGCCGGGTCGGTCAACTATGTCCTCTCCGACGAGGCCGGCAACCAGATCATCGAGCGCGGCCCGTTCCGCATCGATTTCGACACCGGACGCGTTGCAATCGACGACGCGCAACAACTGGCGAACCTGGCCGGCGGAGCGTTCCCGCTCTTTGTCCTTGCTGCCAGTCAAGACGGATCGACCCGCGTCGAACCCATCTCGATAAACGTCATCCGGGAACAGAGGTGGTGGGAAAACCCTGAGGGCCCGCGCGTCGAGGACGACTATCTGGACCTCGCTCCCGCCGACCGCGACATCTGCGTCGCCGCCGACGAGGACCACGACAACCCCGCCACCTTCAACAACGAGACGGCCTATTTCGACTGCCTCGACGGCTTCAAGCCCAAGAACTGGTACGACAACCCCGAGGACCCGCGCGGCCTCGACATGAGCGTTTATGACGGGGTTCTCGACGCCGATTGGGAGGCCTGTGTGGCGGCCAACACGACGATCGGCTCGCCGACCTACAACAACGAGACCGCGTTCTACGATTGTCTCGACAGCTTCAAGCCGAGCTTTGTCAACTGGTACGACGACCCCAAGGACCCGCGCGGTCTCGACACCTCGGTCTACAACGCAATGCCCGATGCCGACTGGCAGTCCTGTGTCGCGATCAACGAAAACCCCTCCTCGCCCAATTTCAACAACGAGACGGCCTTCTATGATTGCCTCGACGCCTACATGCCGCAGCCGTCCGACGGCACGAGGTCGGGGACTGGCGGCTCGGACGACCAGGATACGCGGGACGCGATCAATGCCTGCGCGGCCGGCCACGGCATCCAGTTCGAGCCGCCGGAGGATCGCGACGCCGAGATGAGCGTCCAGAACAATGGCGGACTGTGGCTCGATGTCTATGCCGTCTCCGGTCCAGGCGACGGCTCGGACCTTGCGCCGGTCACCAGCGCCGCGCCGGGCCAACCCGTCGACTTCACCGCCAAACGTCTTCAGGCCTTCGCCGTCTTTGACGAAACCGGCGCCTGCGTCGGCGCCCTCAAAGCCTGGGAATCCCGCAACAGCGTGACCCTGCCGTAAACCCCGACGCCGATTTGGCCGCAGGTCAGCGGCCACGTTCGGCAAGGTGGCAAAGCGCGAATGGTGCCGCATATCCGGTGGCAGCGTGCAGCCTGTCGCCGGCAAGGACACTCAGGCGATGTCGCGCAGCTCGCCCGGATCGAAATGGGCACGGTCCAGGAAGGCCGGCACCCTGTCCGCCCGCATGGGTCGGCTGAAGTGATAGCCCTGGACGATGGCACCGCCGGCCGTCGTCACCGCCGACAGTTCGGCGGCCGTCTCGACGCCCTCGACGATGCAGGTCAGGCCGAGATTGGTGCACATCTCGATCATGGTCTTGACGACACGGCCCGGGTTGGCCGGCGAACCGAGGTTCCTGACGAAACGGCGGTCGATCTTGAGCGTGTCGATCGCCAGTTCGTCGAGATGCTGGAAGTTGGAATAGCCGACGCCGAAATCGTCGAGGGCGATATGGGTGCCGAGGTCGCGCAGGCGGGCGAGGGAATCGCGCACGCGCTCGAAATCGGTCATGATCGAGGTCTCGGTGATCTCGAAATCGATGCGGTCGCCGGCAAAGCCGCTTTCGACGACGACCTGGCAAATCTGCTCGATGCTTTCGGGGGAGACGACGTCGCGCGCCGACAGGTTGAACGACAGGCGCATATCCTTCGGCCATTGGCGCGCCTCGGCCAGGGCCTTGCGCAGGAGAATCGGCGTGATCCGGTTCATCACGCCGCAGCGCTCGGCGGCGCGGATGAAGACGTCCGGGGCGACCGTGCCGAGCGTCGGGCTCTGCCAGCGCGCCAGCGCCTCGAAGCCGACGACGCGATTTTCGGCGACAAGAACCTGCGGCTGGTATTCGACATGCATCTCGGCATCGAGCTTGCCGACGCACAAATGGTGTTCGACGTTCTTGATGGCGTCGATCTGCGCTTCGTCCTCGGCGGTAAACACCACGACAGTGCCGCCGCCGACATGCTTGCTGCGGTACAGGGCGAAATCGGCATATTCGTAGAGCATTTGCGGCTCGGCGGTATGCGCCAGCCGTCGGGCGAAGCCGACCGCCGCGGCGACGGCGATCTCGGACCCCTCGATCTCGACAGTCCCGCCAACGGCGGCGCAGATTCGGTTGCCGAGCGCGCGCAAGGCGGCATCGCTGACCGGCTGTTCGATGAGCAGGGCGAATTCATCACCGCCCAGCCGGGCGACGAGCGCCGTTCCGGCGCTGGCCTCGGCGAGGCGCTGGCCGACCTTCTTGAGAAGCTGGTCGCCGAAAACATGGCCGTAAAGATCGTTGATGTGCTTGAATCCGTTGAGATCGATGAGGCCGAGCGCCAGATGGCTGCCCTGGCCGGCATCGGCAAAACGCGCTTCGAGCCGGCTGAAGAAGCTCCGCCGGTTGGGCAGCCCGGTGAGGAAGTCGATTTCGGCGGCTTTCCGCGCCGCCTCGTGCATCTGCTCGACTTTCATGCGCGCCCGGATTTCCTTGTTGATCGCGGCGCGCATCAGCCCCGCCACGCCCGTCGCCACGAAGGACGAGGCAAAAGCGATGAACGCGAGTTGGGCTTGCGTTTCGGGCCCTTGCTGCCCGGCGAGCAAAATGGCCGTCACCAGCGACAGCGTTGCCACCGGAATGACGATCCGCAACGTCACGCCCGTGGCCGCGACAACCATGGTCAAAAGCGCAAAATAGACGAGTTTCGTCACTTCCAGATGCACAAGATGGTGCACCAGGATGTTGGCGAAGATCAGGGCATAGATTGCCAGGGAATAGAGTTCCACTCGCACCAGCGACACACTCGGCTTGCGCAACAGCCAGTATACGAGGATAGCGGCGACGGCGGTCGTGCCGGACAATCCGGTGAGATAGAGCAGGCCGTGACCGCTTTCATAGAAGAAATGCAGGACAAATATGATGCTGTAATAGACCGCGGCCGGAGCCAGGAAACCGCGCAAGATCAACCGGAAGGCATTGGCGGTCTCGTGGCGGAATTCGGTATTTCCCCATAGGAAGCCACTCTGTTCCGAACGCAACTCGGGAGAGTCTGCGCGTCTTGCTGGCGGTTTTCCCGTGCTTCTCATTGGCGTCCAATACCCTCATGCACGCTGCAAAGCGCTCCCATTCCTCATATTAGCCGCACCGAACCAAAGCCTTTGCTGCACTTGCCATCGGCAATTGAAGAAAATGCCGTCCATCTGCCTGCAGGCGGGCAACACGCGACCGTTGCCCGCTGAGGCCGGACAAGCCTCCGGCGGCACGTCCTTGCGTCCGGATGCGGCGCGTCGCCGCAACGGCGGATGAAAGACGGCTGCCGACTGTTCTCAACAAGCCGCGACCATGCGGAGACCCGGCAGGCGTCCCGGTTCGATCAGAAGGCTTTCTCGTTCTTGGCGGCCACCCGTCCCGTCGTACTCTCGCGTATGACGAGATCGGGTTCGAGATGGGTGACGACCGGCTCCGGCAGGGCATCGCCGGCGGCGATGAGGCCGAGAAGGCGCTCGACGGCCTGTGTCGACACCTCTTCGATGGCATAGTTGACGCTCGAGATCGGAATGACGGCATGTTCGGCGAATTCGATATTGTCGAAGCCGACAATGGCGATGTCCTCGGGCACGCCGAGGCCATGGGTCAGGGCCCATCTGAGAGCGCCGATGGCGAGGGAATCGTTGGCGGCGAACACGGCGGTCGGTTTGCCGCCGGCGACGATCAGCTTGTCCATGGCGCGATAGCCGCGAATGACGGTATGGCCTTCCGGGTCGGTCGACAGGTCCGGATCGAAGGCAATGCCGGCTTGCTTGAGCGCCGACAGGAAGCCTTCGCGCTTTTCGAGATTGCCGAGCTGGTTGGCGGCATCGATGATGCCGATGCGGGTATGCCCGAGTTCGATCAAGTGCCGGGTCGCCTTGTAGGCGCCCTTGCGCTCGTCGACGCAGACCGCGTCGACCCCGGCGTCGGGATCGCCGACAAGCAGCACCGCCGGATAGTTCGCCTTCCTGAGCCGGCGGATGTGGTCGAGCTTTCTGTGGCTCGAGGGATAGACCAGCATGCCGTCCACCTGACGCGAGCGGAACATCTCGAGGACCTTGATTTCCTCGGCGAGATCGTTGTTCGAAGTGGCGAACAGGGTGCTGTAGCCACGCTCCGAAAGGGCCAGCTCGATGGCCTGGGCCGCGCGTGTCAGCGTCGGGTTGGTGATGTCGGTGAGCACGAGGCCAATGGTCTTGGTCTCGCGGCTGACCAGGGACTTGGCGATCTGGTTGGGCAGGTAGTGCAGCTGCTGGGCCGCGTCGCGGATCAGTTGCCGCGTCGCCTCGGGTATGCGCGGGCTGCCGCGCAGGGCCAGTGAAACCGTATTGACCGAAAAGCCTGTCCGGTCGGCGATGTCCTTGAGCCGTACACTTGCCTTGCCCATCCGGTTTATTCGTCCTTGTGTCCGTTGTGCCGGCCACGTCGATCCTTCGTGCGCGAAGGATCATGCCCGGTCAATCCCAGTCCGGCCCCCAGGCCGGATCGATGTAGCGTGTGCCGCGGTCGAGCCCTTCGATTCGCGCGATGTCGGCGGCGGTGAGGCTGAGCTGCCGCGCGGCAAAATTGCTGAGAAGATGCGTGCGGCTGCCCGAGGCGGGAATGGCGATGTAGCCCTTGGCGAGCAGGAAGGCGAGCGCGACCTGGGCCGGAGCGGCATCATGGGCGGCGGCGATCCCGGTCATCACCGGATCGTTGGCGATCCGGTTCTTGGCGATGGGCAGGTAGCAGATGACGGCGATGTCGTGGGCATCGCAGAAACTCGCGAGCTTTCGGTTCTGCAAATAGGGATGCAGCTCCACCTGGTTGGTCGCCAGCGCGCCGGCGCCGAGAATGCCGATGGCGTCCTCGATGAGCGGAATTGTGAAATTGGAGACCCCAATCAGGCGGGTCAGACCGCGCGCCTTTGCCTCGGCGAGTTCGGGCAGGTAGACCGAGGGCGGTACGCCATCCGGCGACGGCCAGTGGATGAGCACGAGATCGAAGCGGTCGAGGCCGCTGACCGCGAGGCTCTTTTCGATGGAAGGAACGAGCTTGCCGGCCCCGAGATTGCCAGTCGCGACCTTGGTGGTGACGAAGAACGCATCCCGCTTCAGGCCGCTTTCGCGAATGGCGGCGCCGACATTGGCTTCGGTGCCGTAATCCTGGGCCGTGTCGAGGTGGCGGTAACCGATCTCGATCGCTATGTCGATGGCGGCGCGGCCGCCGGGTCCGGTCCGCCCGAAAGTGCCCAGGCCGAGCTGTGGAATGCCTGTGGATTGCGCCATTGCTAGCCTTTCGAATTCCTGACTTTTTCGCTTCCGCGACCGACCTGGGAGACCGGCCGATATCGCCAGTGTGCATCAAGCCCATTGACAGCGGAAACGATCTGATCATAATATTAACGATAATACAAGCCCAGTAGCGCGCAGACGCACCAAAGCTTGAGGGGAGAGAGATGAGACTGCGCTGGAGCAGCATCGCGCCGCAGCTTGCGCTTACGCCGGCACTGACCGTCACCGCGGTGGCGTTCATCGGCTCGATCCTGTGGACGATCTATTTGTCGTTCACGCGCAGCCGGCGCCTGCCGGACTACACCATCGACTGGAGCGAATGGGCGCGGCAGTACGAACGCCTGTTCCGCGACGGCGGCTGGGAAATCTCGCTCAGGAACCTGATCGTCCTCGGCATCGGCAGCGCCCTGGCCATCGTCTTCGGCTTCGTCCTCGCGGCGATGATCGACAAGGAAAAGCACGGCGAAAGCATTTTCCGCACCGTATTCCTCTATCCCCTCGCCGTGTCGCTGATCGTCACCGGCGCCGCCTGGCGCTGGATTCTCAATCCCACCCTCGGCCTCGAGAGCTTTTTCCACCAGCTCGGCTGGACCTTTATCGACATCAACTGGCTCGCGACCGGCGACACCGCCATGTATGCCATCATTCTCGCCTCGATCTGGCAGAGCTCGGGCTTTTACATGGCGCTGATGCTGGCGGGCCTCAAAGCGATCAATTCGGAAATCTGGAGCGCGGCCAAGCTCGACGGCGTCAGCCTTTGGAAGCTCTATACCGAGATCATCATCCCGATGATGAAGTTCACCTTCATCACCTGCGCCATCCTTTTATCGCTCGGCGTCATCAAGGCCTATGACATCGTGGTGGCCATGACCAATGGCGGCCCCGGCCAGTCGACCTGGGTGCCGGCCTATTTCACCATCAACGCCCTGACCCAGAAAAACAATCTCGGCTACGCCTCGGCGGCGGCGGCCATGATGCTGGTCATCACCTTCCTCGTGTTCACCCCGATGGTTCTTCTCACCGCCTGGCAGCAGCGTCGCCGCGACGAGGCCAACCGATGACCGACCAGACCCTTAAAACGGCCACCCCGACCTTGGGTCAGCGCCCGCCCTATTTCCCGCGTCGCAAGAAGGGCATGAGTGGCCGCTCGATCGCCGTCATCGTCTTCCTGACCATGTGCGCCTTGTTCTTTTCCGTGCCGCTCTACGTGGTCGTGGTCACCTCGTTCAAGGCGATGGACCAGATTCGCGAGGGCGCCATCTTCTCGCTGCCCTATATGTGGACCTGGGACGCCTGGGACCATGCCTGGAACCACGCCTGTTCGGGCATCCGCTGCGACGGGCTCAAGGTCGGGTTCTGGAACTCCGTCTCAATCCTGGCGCCGTCGCTGGTGCTGTCGATCGGGTTGTCGATGGTCACCGGCTACGCGCTGGCGCTGTGGAACGTCAAATGGGCGGGACCGTTCCTCTTCGTCCTGTTCATCTGCGCTTTCGTGCCTTTCCAGATCATCATGTACCCGCTGATCGTGATGACCTCGACCATCAGGATCTATGGGACGGTGTGGGGAATTGCCGTGATCCACTCTATTTTCGCCATGCCCGTATTAACGCTAATATTCCGCAACTACTACAAGGATATCCCGTCCGAGATCATGAGCGCGGCGATCATGGATTCCGGCTCGTTCTGGAAGATTTTCGTCGAGATCATCGTGCCGATGTCGGGCAACATCCTCATCGTCGTGCTGATCCTGCAGATCACCTCGATCTGGAACGACTACCTGATCGGCGTCACCTTCGGCGGGCTCAATTCCCAGCCCATGACGGTCAATCTCGCCAATCTGGTCACGGTCAGTACCGGCACGACCAATTATGCGGAGAACATGGCCGGCGCCCTGCTCACCGCCATTCCGCCACTCGTCGTCTATTTCGCCGTCGGCAAGCTCTTCGTCCAGGGCGTGACCGCCGGCGCCATCAAGGGTTGATCGGACCGGACATGCCGCAAGTCAGCTTCGAACACATCGTCAAGTCATTCGGCTCCGTCACGGTGCTCAACGATCTCGACTTGAAGATCGAGGATGGCGACTTTCTCGTGCTTCTCGGCCCCTCGGGCTGCGGCAAGACCACGCTTTTGAACCTGCTCGCCGGGCTTTTGGAGGTCACGGACGGACGGATCATGATCGGCGACCGCGACGTCACCGAGCTCGAGCCGAAGGATCGCGGGCTGGCGATGGTCTTTCAGTCCTACGCGCTCTATCCGACCAAGACGGTGCACGGGAACCTCAAATTCGGCCTGTCCGCCTCGAAGCTCCCCGCCGACGAGATCGAGAAACGAATCGCCTGGGCGGCCAAGCTCTTGCAGATCGAGCCGCTGCTCAATCGCAAGCCGGCCCAGCTTTCGGGCGGCCAGCGCCAGCGCGTCGCCATCGGGCGGGCGCTGGTCAAGAATGTCGACGTGTTCCTGTTCGACGAGCCGCTTTCCAATTTGGACGCCAAGCTCAGGACCGAGATGCGGCTCGAGATCAAGAAGCTGCACGACGCGCTCAAGCACACCATCGTTTATGTCACCCATGACCAGATCGAGGCCATGACCATGGCCACAAGGATCGCCATCATGGATGGCGGCGTGATCCAGCAGTTCGGCACGCCGGACGAGGTCTACGAAAAGCCGGCAAACCTGTTCGTCGCCGGATTCATCGGCTCGCCGGCGATGAATCTCCGGAAGGCGCGGCTCGCCGTCACGCGCGGCAAGTCCGAGGCGGTCTTTGCCTCGGGCGTCCGGCTCGACATTTCCGACTACGCCTACATCTCCGAACCACAAGACGGCGCGGAGATCATCGTCGGATTGCGGCCCGAGCATTTCGGCCTGCCCGACGAGCTCAGCGACCTGGCCGGCCTGTTCCGCCTCAAGGTGCAATACACCGAGCGGACGGGGTCGGACGCCACCGCCTACATGGAGTTCGAGAACGAGCTTCTGGCGCTGCGCGTCGCGCCCGACAGGACGGACCGGTTCAAGCCCGGCGAAACCGTGGAAATCGGCTTCCGCCGCAATAAAGCGAACCTTTTCGACGCCCGGACCGGGCGGAGGATGTAGCAAATGTGCATCAAGGGAGAGAGAACATGCTGCACAAGACACTGGCGGGCCTGAGCGCCGGCCTGATGCTGGGAACCATCGCGGGCGGCGCGATGGCCGCCGACCTGGTGATCTACCACAACTGGTCGTCGGGGCCGGAAGTGGCCGCCCTCAACGTGCTCAAGGCCGATTTCGAGGCCAAGGGGCACACCTGGACCGACATCGCCATTCCGCACGATACCGGCTCGAACGTGAGCCTGATCAACCTCATTACCGGCGGCAATCCGCCAAACGTCTTCCTCGAATCGAACCCCGGCGTCTATCGCGACCTGAAACAGCTCGGCATGGATCGACCGCTGACCGAATTCATGGAAGCAAATGGCATTCTCGAGCACTACCCGAGTTCGGTGATTGCCTCGATCAAGGTCGATGGCGAGGTCTACAAGGTTCCGACCGGCATCCATATCGACGGCATGCTCTATTACTCAAAGGCCGTGGCCGAAAAGGCCGGCGTCAATCCGGAAGCCTGGACGTCGCTCGACGACATGTTCGCCGATTTCGACAAGATCAGCGCGGCCGGTTTCATCCCGATCGCCATCGGCGGCCAGCAGTGGCAGGTCGGCTATCTGACCCATGCGCTCGCCGCGGCCGTCGGCGGCGCCGAGTTCTACAACAACGTCTACGGCGCCGAGCCTTCGCTCGAAGCCCTGTCGAGCGACGACATGCGCAACCTGCTCGACTGGCTGCGCCGGTTCCAGCAGGCGGCCGACGAAGGCTCGATCAACCGCGAGTGGAACCTCACCACCAACATGGTCATCACCGGCCAGGCCCTGATGCAGATCCATGGCGACTGGATGAAGGGCGAATTCGTCGCCGCCGGCCAGAAAGCCGGCGTCGATTTCGGCTGCGAGCAGATTCCGGGCGCCAAGGCGGTTCCGGTGACGGTCGACAGCTGGGGCGTGCTCGGCGGGCAGCCGGAAGCGATCGACGCCGCCGAACTCGACTTCGTGGCGACAGTCGCCGATCCGCAGGTACAGGCCGATTTCGCCGCCCAGAAGGGCTCGACGCCGACCCGGCTCGACGCACCCAAGGACGTGCTCGACGCCTGCTCGACGGCGGTGCTCTCCTATCTCGAAGACCCGGACCACCAGGTCCAGAATCCGCATTCCATGGTCGATGCCGACTGGCAGAGCTCGATCTGGGACGTGGTGTTCAATTTCTGGAGCGATCCGGAAATGAGCGTCGATGACGCCATCGCCGAAATGGAAGAAAACTACGACATCATTCTCGGCTAGAGCGGTGTGCGAAAAGGTGGATACCGGCTTTTCGCAAAAGACACCGCGACCACCAAATGCCGGAGCACGCCAGTGCTCTGGCAAACCTCCCAAGGCGGGCGGGGCCTTCGGGCCCGCCCGTCCCTCATCAACTTCAGTTCAACAGGATCCATTCTCATGGACAAGCGGCTTCTCGATGAAGACGCGGTGATGCAGATTTGCTTCGTCACCCACAAACTGGAAGAGTCGATGGCCTGGTTCGCCGACCTGACCGGCATGCCAATGCCGCAAATCGGCAAGGCGGCCGACCCCGACGAGGCGCAGGCGGTCTATATGGGCCAGCCGGCTCGCGTCGGCTGCCGGCTCTGCGTTTTCCCCTTCGCCAATATCGATGTCGAATTCCTCGAACCCGGTCCGGAAAAGAGCGCCTGGCGCGATCTGCTCGAACAAAAGGGCCCCGGCGTGCATCACATCGCTTTCCGCACGCGCAACCTCACCAATCGCCACGCCTATCTCGAAGGCAGGGGGCACCAGCTGCTGCAGCGCGGCGAATTCGACGGCGGCGGCGGGCGCTATGCCTACTATGATACAATTGCCGATCTCGGCTGCCTGATCGAGCTTTTGGAATTCGACAAGGACAAGCAAGCCCAGCCGTAATCGCTTGCGGCTAAGCCACGACAGGACCGACCAACAGGAGCGGGACAATGGCCTACAGAATTGCTTATCAGCTCTATTCTTCCCGGCTGTTCCCGCCCCTTGCGCCGCAATTGCCCATTCTCAAGGACATGGGCTACGAGGCCATCGAGCCCTGGCTGCCCGCCTATGAGGACGACCCCAGGGGGTTTCGCCGCGATCTCGACGCGGCCGGGCTCGAATGCTGGGGCTTTCACATGCCGCTCGACGGTCTGATCCACGAGACCGAGCGCTTCGCCGACATCGCCGAGACGCTCGGTGCCACCTACATGATCCCACCGTGGATCGAGCCGGAGAGGCGCGGCGACGATGCCGGGTTCTGGCGCCGCCTCGGCG